>Ga0206125_10004358_pt1 | contig 12635 bp, 13 predicted proteins | sample Helgoland_Spring_4_FD_148598 | JGI IMG/M metagenome (GOLD analysis project Ga0206125, IMG submission 148598) | Pelagic subsurface seawater microbial communities from Kabeltonne, Helgoland, North Sea - Helgoland_Spring_Bloom_20160331_1 | ecosystem: Environmental > Aquatic > Marine > Epipelagic ... | reverse complement strand
GGTCTTGCTCATCTTCATCAGATGTATCCAAGTCATAGCCACGTCTTTCATGCACTTCAGCTTCAGTCATCTCTGACCCATTATCAAAGCTGTTTAAATCCAGTACAACTTCAGGGTCATATCCCATTGCGATTAAATCACCTGCACGCATTTCAGTTCTATGTGCCACCAAGTAAGCATCTTTAAGGTTACGTGCGTCACGGTTTACGAAAAACTCTTCAGGTGGCACGCTTTCTATGCATAATTCGCCTTTTTCTTGCTGGCGGCTAATCTTAATACTGTGTGAGGGTGTTTCTATTTCCATGCCCATCTCATCCATTGAGATGCTCATTTCTGTAGTTTGCTCTAGCACGCTTACTTCATCATCATCTGTAAGATATGCAAGTTCATCATCGTTAAGGTCTGTGAACGTGTATATCTCTGCTTCCGGATATGTCATCCAGTATGCTTTTACGATACCTTGTTTCTTCACAAGTGCATCTTGAAATGCATCGTTAATCACCCGGTATCCATTTAAACGTGTAAACTCATGGTGCATAAATTCAGTGGCTTGCTCTGCCATTGCTACATCTTCTGCACCATGTGGAACAAACTCCACTGGTTTTGCTGTACTTAGGAATATACGCATTAGGCTTGGTTTTACAGCACGTACAGTATCACGTACTTTTGTAGCTACAACTTTGCTTCTGCCATCTTCATAACCAAGGTCAACTTCACCATCATAATATCGCTGTGCTTTGATTCTGTCTTGGCTTATTTCGCTTTCAACAAAATCCACTGCACTCGCAATAGCATCTTGAACTATGCCTTCGACTTCTCTACGTGACTTTGGTTTTAATTCCATTTTACTTACCTTCGTTCAGAAAATTTGCTGATGCGTCTGATGCAGCTGGCGTAACGCCGCCATACATTATCAATGATATTTGTTGTGCTAAAAACCTGTTTTGTGCGTCTGTTAAATTTTGACCTCTCATAGCATTAGACATTAAATTTAAAGCTGCTTGTGCAGATTTGCCTTTTTTCTCTGTCAATGCTCTAGCTACCTCTTCAAACACTTTTTGCTTTTGGCCTTCAGTAAATTCATCAGTTTGCCCTGATATTGCTTGTATAACTTTTTGTGATACTTGCAATGGTTCGCCTCTCGCAGCAGTCCCAATTATTCCCGGTTTTATAATTTCTTCCACAGTTTCACGAATTGCTGTTCTTTGTGCTGTTTTAGAATTAACTGCCATAGACGCTTTTACCACAGCAGATTGCGCTGCCTCATCTATTTGGCCTAGCAATACGTCTGCTTCTTTTCCTAACAATGCTTTTATTTTGTTTCTGGAATTATCAGAGCTTAAATCAGTCACAACCTTTATAACTTGTCTAGCATCGATAGCTTCTGCTGTAGGGTCAGATGCAATAGCCTTAACATTTCCAATTGCTGTTTCTATATAATTTCTTAACCCTGATTTAGCCGCATCAACTTGAGATGCAGACACATTCTCTCCAAATTCACTTAATACATCTTCAAGCTGTGTGTTTGTTTTTAACAAGTCTGCGCCTAACTTAAACGCACGCTCTTCAGCTATTTTATCGCCACCAATTGTAACTGCATTGCCATATACAGGTACAGCTTCAGAAAGAGCATTACGCAAATCTGTAGCTAAATTATTATAATTAGAGCCTTTGCCTGTTAATCTTCCAAATTCGTCAACATTTTCATATGCTATAGATTGTAATGATTTTTTAAGTTCATCTAGCTGCATGACGTTTGGCAGCTCGCTAAACATAATTTTACCATTGTCACCAACAATAATTTTTATTTGTTTACTTGCTGGCATGCCGCTTATTTGTATTTCTTCATTTGCGTCAGCTATTGCTTTTGATAAAATATTGTCTGGCGTTCTATCTAAAACTTTAAAGATGTTATTACCCTGAACTGAACTGTAATCAATCGGAGATTTGTATGCATCACCATACAAATCAGCCCTTTGATCTTTAGTTCTCTCTGCAATATTTCTCACAGCAGTTTTAGGGCCAAGTGGCGCTTCGCCTAACACTTCATTAAATGTAGCATCTAAGTTTTTACCAGTTGTAGCCATGCGCTCATCAATTGCAGTTCTAGCAATACCTGAAGCCTTGCCACCGCTTGCAGCTGAAGCATCAAGTAAAGACTGCGCCGCTATTCCAGCATCAGCAAGCATTCCCTCATCACCAGCTTTTTTAATAGACGCTAGGGCGCTATCTATATCGCCGCCAGTTTGAAATGCAGTTTTAATAACTTTAGCTGCATCCCTAGATATATTTAAACTTTTAGATATTACGTTTAGATCAGATTGCTTAACATAATCTGCTAGATTTTTAATTCCTTTTCCAACTATAGGAGCAGCAGCGCCAAAGATTGCTCCACCTCCAGCTCCAAACGCTGCGCCTTGTTTAGCGCTTTCAATTCTCTCTTGAGTTGTCTCGCCCTCACCAAACCCAGATACAGCACCTTCTACTGTACCTAATCCTGCGCCAGTTGCTACACCGCGCGTAATCGTAGGAATAGTTGTAGATGTTAAAGGGCCAGCTAATGCAGATGTAACATTTGCTGGTAAGGCCGCCAACATGGCAGCAGAATTAATAACACCGCTTCCCAAACCTATTGCTAAGTTTTCTTTTGGACGCTCACTTGCCATAGCTGACTGAGCTGCTCTTGTTGCTATAGCAGCTTGCTCACCAAAAGTTTGACCCATAGCTTCATCAGTGTATTTACCTGCAAACGGTATTTGGCCAAGATAGGCCGCAGCTCTTGATGCTAATGGGTACTTATCTAATATACTTTGGTAAAAACTAGACTTAGACGCTTGGCCTGCGTCTGCCTTACCTTCCAATATAGCGTTTATTCTTTCTTGATTAGATGTAGAATATGATGGGCTAACTAAATATCTCTTGCCATCATTTTGCTCAAATATACGCACATTACCATCCATCTTTTTAATAATGCGTGGTAATTTCTTATAGTTAGATTTTGCTTTTTCTAATGCCTCTTCTTGGCTAGACGCAGAAACTTCAACCTCATAACCATCGGGTGTCATTATTTGAAATTTATCCATATTATACTTATCCCGTTGGTATTTGATTGGTTACAGAAAACCCACTGTTATTGGCGTTAGGCTGCCCGTTAGCAATAGTAGGCTTCATTTCTAAAGCTTTAATCTTTGGCGCTACTAATATTTTCATTTGGTTTTCAAGATTTTGTATTGAGGCTTTAAATCTTTCTTCGGCAGTTCCGCCACCTAGAACTTGTGTTAAATAATTTTTAGGGTCTGTAGTATCAAACACTAAAGCGTTCAGTAAATCCATGTCAGGCCCAGCAAGTACGCCCAATTCAAATAAATCCTTCATTTGTAATTGTAAGTTAGTTCGGGCTGATTGTAATAAATCTCTTTGCGTACCCGGCATTACACCTATACCGCCCGTGTCCACCATATCCTTATATGCGCTTATGGAGTTTTGAATCGAATCATAAGACATTAACATTGCTTGAGCTTTAGTTTTATTTGTGCCTGTTAAAGCTTCTGACATCTCAACTTTTTGTGTTGGATAAAATTTACCACTGCTATCAAATTGACCAGCAAGAGCGCCGTATGATTTTGCCTCTTCTGGCGTAGCTATTCTAAATGTATCTTTAGGCTTCATTCTGTTTGATAAAATAGCACTTACCACATTTGATGCGGCAGATGGGTTAGCCTCTATAACAGCAGCTGCGTCCGCGTATCCATTACTCTTCAACCATTCAACAGTTTTATTTAAATTACCAGCAGCTACACGTTGCATACCACGTTCACGAATGCCTTCACCCGCACGCATCTCTGGCATGATTAATGGATCAAGTGCAGCGGCAAAACTTTGCGCCCTACTTAGCCCGGTGTTTTCGTTGCGCTCTCTAGCATAATCTAATAAACCACCAAAACCACCTTGAGATTGCGATGGGTTTACTTGCTCTTGAATAATTTCTGCTGGCTTTTTTATCATTACATTAACCCCGCACCAAGTTGTAGATAACTAAATAAACCGGGGTTCATTGTCTTGGTTTCTGATTGTGGAACTGGCGTAACACCAAGCGCAGCAAGCGGTGCATTAAGTGCAGCCGTTGGAGCGCCAGTGTAACCTGCATATTGTTGTTTAGCTGCATCAATGAGTGATTGCTGTAAACCTTGCTGTAGCAGACCTTGTTGGGCTTGCTGTTGCTGTATCGCTTGACCTGTACCAAATGCTTGCTGACCAAGTTGACCAAGTTGAGCCGCGCCAGCCATTTGTCTGCCCTGCTGTGCTTGTGCTGCTTGTAGTGCTGTGTTGAACCCTTGCTGTTGCAGATTGCCAAATGCTTGTGCGCCTTGCCTTGCAAATCCTTCGTTTGTCAAAGCTTCTGCTACGCCATGCCTTGAGCCGCCAAATGCCCTAGCACCTGAAGCCTGCGCTCCTAGCGTGTTCATCTGCATCTGCCGTTGTCTTTCAAGATCAGCTAACGTGTTCTGCGTAACTTGCCTTGTGTATGGGTTCATAAACTGACCAATGTTTGGCGCTTGCATTGCTTGCTGTGTACCCTGAAATGCTTGCTGTAATCCGCCAGCCGCAGCTTGGTTTACGTTAAACCCTTGTGGTTGTGCTGGAGCCGCCATTGGTGAATATTGTGTACTTGGAGCTGGAGCTGGCATAGCTCTTGGCATTTCACCATTTCCACCTTTGCCGCCAGACATTGGTGGTGATGGTAGTGGAGTAAAATCACTTACGCCCGTTGCAGGCATTCCATCTTTTCCTATTGGTCTTACTTGTCCGCCGCCAGCCATGTTATGCTTCCTTCTTATTGTTACGCGGTGTAAATATTCTATTAACTGCGTATGATAGTGGCTCACCAATTGCCATAATTAGCTTACCAAATATATTTCTCTTATATTTCTTTGGCTTCATAATGTGAGCCATTTCTTCTGCCCATGCTTCAACTACAGGCCACACGACTGCGCGTGCCGCTTTAGATATTAAATTATCTTTCTGTATAAAGTTAGCAATCGGAGTAGCCCACATGCGATAACCATAAATTAAATCTGGGTCATGCCTGTATAATTTAACACCATAACGCCTATCTAAAGAATATATCTCTCTAGGTAAGTAACCCATATCGCAGTATGCAGTGCAAAGAACTGTGCCACCGCCACCACCAGCTGCATTACTTGATTTAGAACCGCCAGTGCTTCCAGTGTAGCCTTGTGAACCTTTTCTGTCCGCTACACTTGTGTAAGTATTAGAACCAACTCCAGCTCTTGTGGCAGCAGCTTTTTCCATTAACTGCGCTCTATTAGCTGCATCTTGATCTTTTTGCGCTTGGTTTTGCCTGTCTCTTTGAGCCGCAGCTTGTGCAATTGCAGCTTCTCTAGCGGCTCTTTCAGAAGCTATTCTTTGCGCCTCCGCCGCTTCTCTTTGGGCTATTACATCTGGCGTATTGTAATTGGTAAATCCTGTCATATCCCCAACTGCGCCTGCAACGTCACCAATAACTCCAAAGTTACCCTGACCATCAACTCCGCGCCCGCTAAATATTCCGTAATCTCCAGCTTTTTTCTCAATCTGATCTGTATAGCCGGCAGCTGCGGCTAGTGCTGGGTCAACTTCACCAACGTCATAACCCATTGAGACAATTGATGTCGTGTTCGGGTTTTGAAAGCTTGCGTCAAGATCATCTTTTGGCCTTGGAGCTATTACGTTTTGAACCATTCCCAAAATGCCCGGTGCTGTAAATCCTTGTGACTCATCATACGTTGCATAATTAGTGCCGGCAGTTGTTGAGCCAATTTCAAAAGGAGATGCAGAATATGTTGTACCCGAAAAGTTAGGGTCATAACTTGGGTCTAATGTTCCTACAACTTGTCCGTTTGATGCAGTAAATCCATCTGTGTAATCAATATCAGGATTGACTGATTGCTTTGCCATCTGATCTAGTAGTCTTTGGTAATTATCGTCACTGCGTTGCTCACGGCGCATAGCTTCCATTCTTGCAGTTTCTTCAGCTGCGCGCTGTGTCTCTGCATATGTTGGATACATATTGTAATCTATTGGCATTGGCGCGTTTGAACCGGGTGCGCCAGAATATGGATTAATAAAGAAGCTATCCATGTATGCTTTCTGTGCTGGCCTTTGCATTGCAAGTTCATTTAAAGATTGCTCGTACAGTGGAGCTGATGAATAACCACTTACGCCACCAGCATATTGTGTAGGCGCTCCCATACCGCCCATGATATTTTGTTGGCTTGTCGGTGCGCCCATTCCAAATGCGCCTGCAACGTCAGCAGTGTTTTGAAACGCGGCTTGTTGCATTGGAGTGAATGCAGCTACGTCTGGGCCATAGTATGGGACATAACCAAGTTGGGAAATACGTTCAGCTTTATTTAAGTTACGCTGCGCTGCTTTCTCAATGTATTCTGGGATTTCAACACTTGATGATGTTGATCCGCCTTTGCCACCTGACATTATTCAAACTCCTTAACATAAGACGAATGTAGCTGCTTCCAGCCATGTTTCGCCAATGGTTTTTTCCAGCCTACACGCCCCGTCATGGTTAGTGCTGTGCATCCTTGCGCTTTAGCCCACTGTATCACATCTTTGTGCATATCCAAAATTTGATCCAATTCACCACCGCCAAGAAACACGTTTAACATTCGTTTACGTGGATATACCACAATTTCTGTTACTATGCACCCCTTTGGCGTAGGCCACAACTGCATAGTACCCTTATATATTCCTTCAGCAACATCGATAAAGTCATGTGTACCACCAGAATACTCTAAAGCTGCTTCAATCCAAGGCTTACATCTCTCTAATTCTTCATTCATGCGTGCGTCCTCGTTATTGACAATGTTGAGGATGGTATAGCTGGCACTGGAGATGATGCAGCTGTGTAATTTAAAAATCCATCTGTATTATCTATCATGTAGTTTACCTCAAGGTAATCATTAGCCGCCACAGTAAATATCTGCGTTCTGGATGTAACGAGTGTAGCATTATTCTGATGTAGTGCAGTTGTCATAGCGCCATTTGTTGATGCTGTACCATTTATGCTAGGCCAAAAGTAAAAGTGTACTGTGCTTGCACTTGTTGATGATATTTGCGCTGAAAATGATAATACATATTCCCCAGCCTCTTCAAATACAATTCTACTTGCTGGTGTGCCTTGCGTAATCTTTGAATTGCCAGTTGGTACGTCATATGTCAGCTTGTATGCCGTATTTGCTAGAGCTGGTGTAACATCTGATGTTTTAATGAAATTAGCGTGTCCGCCTTCTATTACAATCTGACGCCATTCCCCGCCCTCACTCACAACTGGATATTTGTATACCCGATCCCACATAAGAGTGCCATCTTCTGCTGCGTTCTCATCTCCATTTTGTTGAACCAATGTGGATCTCGTTTGGGCAATATATGCAACTAATCGGCGACCCCATGTCCGCCAATCATTGCCAATTACATCTGGCGCTCGCTGTTGTTGCTCGCTCATCTTCTACCGCCCGGGATAATGTTTAACCTGTTAATGCCAACACGCCAATCTCCTAAAGTGTTGCCATCTACTCTTAATCTTATCTGCCTGCCTGTAAACCTTAATGAAGTTGGGTTTGACATTGTAAAAGCCCCATATGATCTTTCTGTGTCATTGGGATAAAACCTTGTTTTAAATGTTACGGTAACGTCGCCTTGTGTTTTTTCATCTGGTATCATCTCAGTTACCGCCATAACATTATCGCCTGCACCTAATGATATTGACCCACTTTCGGCAAATGGAGATAAACTATCGTAATTAAAGCCAATCTCATGTTCGTATAATTTATTGTCGTCAGCAGAAACCCAGAACGGCTGCTTAAATGTACCCATATCAGCGCCTGCCGTTCTGCCAATTTCACCAATGTACCAAGTACGTTCAACATAATTATATACAACATATCGGTCATTTTCAGTAGATGATCCTGATGGGTAGAACCAGAATATCTCACCATATGTACTGTTAGGCACAGCAAAAGCCTTGCTAATTTGTGCGCGATTTATGTCGCTAAATACATAGTCAGATACTTCGCTCTCAAGCTGTTGGGCTACGCCGCCGGCATACACATAAAACGAGTGATTGCCCATCCAGAATGCACCTTGGTCAACTGACGCATATGCCTTATTAGCTATTAATCCGCAGCTAGAGCCAACACGCTCAATACCATAAACGTATGGCGCGCCAATGTAGTTGGCAACGTGTGCGTCAGTGCTTGTTAATATCAATGTCTGGCCTTGCACTCGAACGCCAGCCATAATCTTACCGCTTGTGTTTAACTCAATATCACCAGCTTCATTTGTAGCTGCGGGCGTCCATGTCGTGTTATCTTCTCGATCACTAAATTGTATTTTGCGTTGATTTCCACCTGCACCGAGTGCAAACACAAATCTTTCTTCAGTAACAACAATAGCCTCATTATTAATTGGCGCGTTTGTCACTACAGCAGCAGGGGTGGCATTGTTTAACTGCCACTCGTATATCTTCCCATCGTCTGGGCTACATGCCAATAGATATTCACCCCAATTGTCTAATGACCAAGTTGTGGCAGGCTGGGTTCTTGCCGTGTCTGGCCTAGCCACGCCGTATGCATAATTACCATAGAAACTACCGCCATACCCTGTAAATGCTTCTGCTGTTTCTCTGCCTGATGTAAATCCTGCTGGGGTTATGTCGTGTCGAACTCCAGAAGAAGTCCAACTATACAATTTATTATACGTGCCACCAACAATATATCTACTTTGGTCATTGGCGACCCACGTAAGTAAGCCTCTCACTTTTGCGTCAGCAGCAGTATCAGATCGAATGCGCCATCCACCAATCGGGCGCATAGTTCCATCCACCCAACGTATTAAATTACTGTCTCGCCAGCGATTAGACGACTGTAATTCTGTGCCATTTCGGTAAATACCGGGCGGTATATCTAGCGGTATTAGTGGCATTTATCTTAGCTCCGCCCATGTTCCATTGCCGTCCAAATTCATAGCTCTGTAGTAATAATTAACAGGCACAATAATAGACGTGGTTGTTGTATAAAAATTGTTTAGCTTACCCACTGTTACCCACGTTGAGTTATTAGATGAAACTTCTACTGTGCCATCAGCATTACCGCCTTGCGCTGTTATAGTAACCATTATTGGAAGACTTGTTGTGTTTTGATATGTAGTATCTTTTAACCTTGAAACAATAGACCATGATTGACCAATACCTATACTGCCGCCACTAGGTGTAAGAGCCTCAATCGCCGCTTTAACTTTAGCTGGTGAAACAATGCTTTCAGTTGTGCTAGTACCCGCTTCCCAAACTGCCTCGGCTTGGGTTGTATCGTCAGCTTTAGCTCCAAGCTGCGTTTGTATATTGCTTGTAACGCCATCAACGTAATTTAACTCAGCAGTTGTAGCCGTGACGCCGTCTAGCAAATTAATATCAGCAGTTGTGGCTGTGACACCATCTAACTTGTTTAACTCAGCAGTTGTGGCTGTAACACCGTCTAACAAATTAATATCAGCAGTTGTGGCTGTGACGCCATCTAACTTATTTAACTCAGTGACGGATGCTGTGACTGTAGCCCCACCAATCTTTAACGCCGTTAAGTCTGGGCTTATTGCTGTTGTCCCATCTAATAAATCATCAACGCTATCCAAGTTGGTGTTTATTTTAGTACCCCATGTATCCTCAGACGCGCCAACTTCTGGCTTCACTAAGCTATATGTGGTTGTTGTAGTATCAGCCATTATTCAGTCTCCTATTTAGCGTTACATTGCCATAAATTATAAAAATTTGCAACATTAGGCTGGTGTCCATGTTTCAGTTGTGGGGGCTACATCAGTCCAAATTTCAGTTGTTTTTAATTCTTGTTCCCACTTTTCTTTAGCGGTTGCAAATGTGTTAGATACAACATTTAATTGAACATTTCCAATAAATTGATTACCAGCACTTACGTTTGTACTCGAAACTAATAATATATTTGATGCAAATGGTTTAGTCGCCGATGCACTACATAAGCTAGTTAGTATCTGATTTAATTGTGCTGAAGCATTCTTAATGCCACCATAATTAATTATTTCCCTGTAGGATGAAAAAGGAGTAGCCGAAAATGAAGATACACCAAAGCTCATTTAATTAGTTTCATCCTTGTTATTTAATAGTCCAATTAAGCGACCTATAAAGGCTTCTCTGCCAACTTTTAGTTGGTCTAAGTTAAACGCTGCATTATCCATTTTCCGCCCAAGATCATTTACGTGGTTAAGCACAACTTTTTGTTCATCCGTAAATGTGTCCACGTCATATTCTTTTTCGTTAATAGTAATGAGGTTCTTTTCTTTTTTACTCATACTAATCTCCTTTTAGTTTGTTAAATTATACTGCTGATGAACCACTCATGTCAGCCTGAGCCATCACCCAAGTATAACATTTAGATAAGAAGTCATCACCTGCTGTAGCTTCGATAGTAGCTAGAGGTGCATTATATCTTCTAAAGTCTACAGGATGTGTGTCATCTGTTGGTGTTGCTGTAGCAAACCCACTACAGTCGATCATTACTGTGAAGCTATCACCTAATTCTCTTGAGATTGCCGCAGTTACGATTCTGAAGTATGCACCCGAAAATGCTGTGCCATACTGGCTTGTTGATAAATCTAATTGTATTGCCATTTTAACGGCTCCTTTAAGTTACGGCTTTGTAGGCCAAGTTATGTTATCTGGAAAACCAGCTTGTGATGGAACATCTCTTAGTGCTTGTCTGTATGTTCTCCATTCATCGGTAATTCTATCAGCAAGTGCATGTACGTCTGACTCACTGAGTAGAGTGTCTCTTTCTGCACGAACCATCATAGGTTTCATGCTATTCTGTTCAGCATTCATTGTTGCTATTTCTTGATCTGACATAGCTACAAGAACACCATCTACCATTTTATCCATGTTGTTATCCTTTTAATTATGTAGAAATTCCATACAGTGAAACCTTTGCAGTATTATATGTTGCAGTAGAAGTCGCACCAAGTGGAGCAAGACTAAAACCTGTCAAACTTGTGAGTGAGTAACTGTCTACCAAACACCCTACCGTATTATCTTGTTTTTGCCCTGTGTGGCTATCAGCAGTTTGACCAGAAACATCCATTTTAACATAAGGTCTTCCATCAACCATTTCTATGTCATAAATAAAGAAACCATTTTTTATTGATTGGTTTGTTAAGAAGCCATAAGCCCCATTATATGTTGAAGGAGTACCGTAGTTTGTGCCACGGAATGAACTATACTGACTACCACTAATTAAACTACCATTATCATATAATTTTATTCCGTGGTATCCACCAGCAGACATTTTAAAAGACCCAATAACTCTCCAACGTGTGTAACTACCAAGGGAAGTGAAATCTATAGATGATACAGCACTGCTAATATTTTGAGTGCTAATCAAATTCATAGAACCACCACCGCCACCACCGATAGCTGTGCCATCTAATAGTAGACTTGTACCGTCGGAACTAAGAGCTATAGCAGAACCACTGCCTGTATGTTTTAAATTAATTGATCCCATTATGCGTAAATAACCTCCGATGTGTTAATTGTGGCTACCCACCTGATATTTGTTGATGCTACACCTGTTACTTCAACCTTTAAGCATCCGTTTGTTGTGTCAGCAGTAAGTGCTACTGCCCACCCTGTAGGTACATTAAGTTCGTTAATAACTGAGTTAACTAAAACTGTTGTCCCTGCGTTGGCTTCTCTACGAATGATACCTTTGACCTCCCAAGCACCTACATCCGTACCTTCAGATGCTTTTTCTCTTGCAACTACTGTGCCTGAAAAGGTGTGAGCTGAGTTGTTTGGTAAAATTACTTGGTTATCTGTTCCAGCAGTGCCTTTACTAGTTGTCATGGCTTCCGCAGTTGCATCTGTTGTATCCGAAAGGAGAACAAAAGTTCCTTGCTGAGCATCTCCATTGTCACTAAAAACTTTAGCTGTGTATGCCATTTTACCTCTGGTAGAAGCTAATGCTCTATTACCGATTGCTACACTGTCTCTTCCAGATGCTTCTGTATAATAACCAGATGGCTCTCCTGATATTGCAATAGAACCAAAAGCACTAGCTTTTGCAAATTTGCCTAAAGCCAGTGCGTTTGAACCTGAACCTATTGAACCGTAGCCTAAAACTGTTGCACCTGCCGCAGTGGATTGTGTTTGATAGCCAATTGCAAAGCCAGTGTTGGTGCTTTTAGCAATTTTACCAATTGCAACACTATTTGTACCCGATGCACCATAGGATGTAGAGTTGTTATCTATAGCCGCCGCAAAACTTTCTGTTCCAGAGGCTCGACTTTTACCAAAAGCAAAACTTTCTGTATTGCTACTTACGGCACTATCACCAATAGCTATGGCGTTAACCCCAGTCGCAGATGGTTGTGCTGTAGGGCTACTTTCGTTAGCAGTGTAAAGGTCTGCACCACCGCCTCCAGAAGCCGCCGCCGCCCATGTTAAACCACCTGTATTGCCTGACTGTGCTGTAAGAACATAACCATTTGTAGGAGTATTGCTTACTTTGAGGTTAGCTTCGTCTACTACGTTATCAGCTATGACT
>Ga0206125_10004355_pt1 | contig 12644 bp, 14 predicted proteins | sample Helgoland_Spring_4_FD_148598 | JGI IMG/M metagenome (GOLD analysis project Ga0206125, IMG submission 148598) | Pelagic subsurface seawater microbial communities from Kabeltonne, Helgoland, North Sea - Helgoland_Spring_Bloom_20160331_1 | ecosystem: Environmental > Aquatic > Marine > Epipelagic ... | reverse complement strand
ATACGCCGGTGCCAATCATATTGGCGACCACTACTGAGATACCGGTAGTTTTGGAGAAGGTTTGCATACTGACTTCGCTTAATTTTTTTCAACACTTTACAGCAGCCGATAGCGCGGTGCAGTAAATACCCGGATTAGAAAAAAGGCTATGAATAAGGGCCCGCGAATTATCCTAGTTCTGGTGGGGCTGAGGCCCAAACTCTTTTTGCGCAGTTTTCTGTAGATATTTAATGCTGGGGTTGCTCTGGAAGAGGTTCGCGGCCTAGGCTATATCTTATTCTTGATTAATATCTCTGCTGGCGAGTTTTACAAAGCTTATGAACAAAATATTTAGCGAACCGCTGTTTCAATTTCTGCTGATTGCCCTGCTGTTGCTTGGTGGTGAGCGGCTGATCAATGCCGCTGACTATGCCGATCAGCAATACCAGATACTGGTCGACGATCAGGTATTACTGCAGTTTATGCAACTGCGAGCGAAAACCTTTAAGCCTGAAGAGGCTATGGCCGCGTTAACAGCACTGAGCGCAGAGGATCGCCAGCGATTGATCGATGACTATGCGCGCAATGAAGCCCTGTTCCGTGAAGCTATGGCTCTTAATCTGGATAAGAATGATCAGGTTATCCGCCGTCGCTTGATCCAAAAGATGGATTATCTGACTCAGGGTTTTTACGATGATATTGAGCCGCTGACGGAAGAAGACTTGCGCGTCTATTATCAAGAGCATCAGCAGAGCTACAAAAAACCAGCTTCAGCCACCTTTACCCATGTCTTTATCTCTAGCGAAAAACGCAGTGTTGAAGAAGCTGAAAATCTGGCAGTTGAATTACACCGCCAACTTATTGCCGAACAGGTGCCCTTTGAAAATGCCCCTGGTTATGGCGAACGGTTTTTGTATCATCGCAACTATGTAAATCGCGATGATGATGAGATTGGCAGTCACTTTAGTAATGGCTTTCAGCAGCAGCTGTTTGATTACCAGATTTCCGATCAATGGCAGGGGCCAGTGCAATCCAATTACGGTTGGCATCTTGTGCTGCTGGTCAAAAATACCCCCGCTTATATCCCTGAATTTACTGAAATAGCCTCGACAGTTTTTGCCGATGCCCAGCGTCAGCGGCAGCAGGAGATTAAGAGTAAGACTATTGATGGTCTAGTTTCTAAATACACTGTCAGTGAGCAGGGGCAGCAACAATAATGCGGCTGGTTGTGAACTTAATCGGCGGCCTTTTTGCTCTTCTGACGGCTGTGGTTTTTATCTCCCCTGCATTTGCCGACGAGGCGCGTCCGGTCTATGTGGAAGTTGCCCAGCAGACAGAAACTGTGTATCTGCTAAAGTGGAAAATCCCGCCGATTATGCCTGCCGGGCAGGAGCCAGCGGTGGAGTTGCGCCACAGCGGCTGTAGTCTATCGGATGGCTCGATTGCTGGCCGACCGGCTGGTCTAATAGGAAAAAAGCGTTATAGCTGCAGTCAGCCCAATCCAGTATTTGCCATTGAGCTGATCTATCCGCGCAGCAACCCGGCACTGACATCATTAATTGTCTACAAGCCTTTAGAGGGCGATCCTCTGCAGCTATTTTCCGGGCCGGAAAAGACGCTGCTGGCGTTGCCGCTGGCTTCTTCAGCATCAGCAGTGGCCAAGCAATACACAGTGGCCGGTATTGAACATATTTTAATTGGCACCGACCATCTTTTATTTGTTCTCTGCCTGATGATGATTGCTGGAACCTTTAAGCGGCTGGTGTTGACGGTAACCGGTTTTACTCTGGCGCACTCGGTTACTTTAAGTCTTGCGACGCTGGATATATTTCGTCTGCCCACAGAGTTGGTTGAGCTGTTAATTGCCCTGAGTATTTTATTGCTGGCGGTGGAAATCGTTAAGCATCGGCAGGGCGGTTTGGCAGAGAGTTTTACCTGGCGCTATCCGGTGAGCGTCTCTGCTGTCTTTGGTCTACTGCATGGCTTTGGTTTTGCGGTGGTATTGCAGGAGTTGGGGCTGCCGGCGTCGATGAAGGTTCAGGCGCTGCTGTTCTTTAATATGGGTGTTGAGCTGGGACAGCTGGTATTTATCGTGGCTGTTTTGCTGCTGGTATTTGTTGCTACCAGACTGGTGCCTTTGATTGGCAGGCACCAGGTGAGAGTTGGTGATATAGCTGTCTATGCTATTGGAATCTGCAGTGCCTATTGGCTATTTGAGCGAACTGGTGCAGTTCTTTAAATACTTACTTCAGATTGCCGAGATTTTTCGCCAGTACTTTTAATGTAGGCTTAAACAGTTTGGGTGTGCAGGCAACGATATGCCCGCTATCTAGAAACTTCTCGCCGCCTTGAAAATCACTGACCATTCCGCCAGCTTCTCTTACCAGCAATGCGCCAGCAGCAATATCCCATGCCTTTAAGTGCATTTCCCAGAATGCGTCCATACGTCCAGCCGCAACGTAGGCTAGATCGAGAGAGGCTGCACCCATACGTCTAATGCCTGAAGAGTTATCGGCAAATTCATGCATGCACTTCAGGTAATCGTCCATACGATCAAAAGAGGGCGAGCTAAAGGGAATGCCGGTGGCGTAGAGCGCACCAACTTCACTGGCGCGACCAGAGACGCGAATACGGCGGCCATTTAATCTGGCGCCATCACCGCGGCTGGCGGTGAATTCATCCTGCTTAAATGGATCGAGAATAATGGCATGCTCAATACGGCCTTTAATACGACAGGCAATAGAGATGGCGACATGGGGTATGCCGCGAATAAAATTGGTGGTTCCATCTAATGGATCGATAATCCACTCGATGTCGCTCTCAAGGTTTCCGCTGACGCCGCTCTCTTCGCAGAGAAAGCGATGATCGGGAAAGGCTTTTTGAATATGGTAGATAATCGTCTCTTCAGAGCGCTTGTCGACCTCGGTGACAAAGTCGTGACGACCTTTCTCATCAACTTTTACCACATCGAGACTGTCTGCAGATTTTACAATCATTTCGCCAGCCAGACGGGCAGCACGAAGGGCGATATTAACCATTGGTTGCATGTTGAATTTTCCAAGTGACTTAAAGAGCGCGCGCATTGTAACAGAACTACAGTGCCAGAGAAGAGGGATTCTGCTACACTCGCGCCCGTTTTTTGGCCCATGGATTTATTGGGCTATATAAGTCTTTAACGGGGCTGTATATAAGTCTTTAACGGGACTATATAAAAGTCTATAAGAGGTGCTAAGTGTCAATATCTGAGCGACAGGCAAATATCCGAATTGTACTGGTCAATACCACCCATCCGGGCAATATTGGCGGCGCTGCGCGAGCCATGAAAAATATGGGCTTGGCGGAGCTGTACCTGGTTCAGCCCAAAGAGTACCCAGCCCCGCGAGCGGTCTGGCGGGCTGCAGGTGCCAGAGATGTTCTGGCCAATGCGACCATTGTTGAATCTGTTGATGAGGCGATTGCTGACTGCGGTCTGGTTGTCGGTACCAGTGCTCGTGAGCGCAGAATTCCCTGGCCACTGCTCAATCCTCGTGAATGTGGTGAGAAAATCTATCTCGAAGCGGAAAAGCATAAAACGGCACTGCTGTTCGGCCGTGAAGATCGCGGCTTAACCAATGATGAGCTGCAAAAATGCCATTACCATGTACATATCCCGTCCAATCCTGAGTACAGCTCGCTAAACCTGGCCACGGCAGTTCAGGTTCTCGCCTACGAAGTGCGCATGGCCAGTCTCGCCGATGAGCAGGGTAATTTACCCTCGCTGACCGATTGGGATCAGCCGCCGGTTAGCGCTGGTGATCTGGAGTATTTTCATGAACATCTGGCCACCACTATGGCCGATCTGAAATTTTACGATCCCGAGAACCCCAAGCAGCTTTTAACCCGTATGCGCCGGTTGTTTAATCGCGTGCGAATGGATGAGATGGAGGTTTCCATCCTCCGTGGTCTATTGTCTTCGGTACAGCGTACAATCAAAAAATAACCCGTGGAATAGTTGATAAAATTAATCAGGTATTTAATTGACTAAAATAGTCAGGTATTAGATAATTTCGGTCTGAACAAGGTAGGAATATAGTATGCGACTGACAACCAAAGGACGTTATGCGGTTACAGCCATGCTGGATCTAACTATCCACGCTGACGACAAGCCTGTATCACTGTCCGAAATATCTGAACGACAATCGATTTCACTCTCGTATCTTGAGCAATTATTCTCGAAATTGCGGCAGTCTGAATTGGTTTCCAGTGTGCGCGGTCCCGGTGGCGGCTATCGTCTGGGGCGGTCCAGCGAAGATATTTATATCGCGCAGATTATCGAAGCGGTTAATGAGTCTGTAGATACTACCAATTGCCAGGGAAAGGGTGATTGTCAGGGCGGCGAGATATGCCTTACCCATGCACTCTGGGATGAGCTTACAGCAGAGATACACAACTTTTTAAACGGTATTTCGCTGGCCCATTTAATGGCTAGGCGCGATGTTAAAAACATTGCCCAGCGCCAAGTGGACCAGCTGTTAATTTTAAGTGAAAGCCCGCAGGCAGGTGCCTGCTAAAACTGGAGAAGTAAATGAGTCTTCCTATTTATCTCGACTACGCGGCGACAACCCCGGTTGATCCTGCAGTTGCAGAGAAAATGATGCAATACCTAACGCCAACTGGCCACTACGGCAATCCGGCGTCGCGCTCTCACACCTTTGGTTGGGAAGCTGAAGCGGCGGTCGAAGATGCCCGTGATCAGGTTGCCAAAATGATTAATGCGGATCCCCGCGAAATCGTTTGGACCTCTGGTGCAACCGAAGCTAGCAACCTGGCGATTAAAGGCTGCGCGCACTTTAATCAGCGCAAAGGCAAGCATGTGATTACCTCGCGTATCGAGCATAAGGCGACTCTGGATACCTGTCGCCAGCTTGAGCGTGAAGGCTTTGAAGTTACCTATCTGGACCCAGATAAAAATGGCCTGATTCAGCCTCAGGCAGTTGCCGATGCTCTTCGTGAAGACACCACTGTTGTGTCGATTATGCATGTCAACAACGAGATCGGAACACGCAATGATATAGCTGCTATCGGCGCAATCTGTCGTGAAAATAAGGTTTTCTTTCATGTCGATTCCGCCCAGAGCGCCGGCAAGACGCCTATAGATGTCGAAGCGATGAAAGTCGATATGATGTCTTTCTCCGCCCACAAAATTTACGGCCCCAAAGGTATTGGTGCTCTCTATGTCCGCCGCAAGCCGCGCGTACGTATTGAAGCGCAGATGCACGGTGGCGGTCATGAGCGCGGTATGCGTTCAGGTACATTGCCGACTCACCAGATTGCCGGTATGGGCGAAGCCTTCCGCATTGGTGGTGAAGTGCTTGCTGAAGAGTCAGCGCGCATTGAAAAACTGCGAACAAGACTCTGGGAAGGCGTATCAGATATGGAAGAGGTTCATTTAAATGGATCTCCAGATCAGCATGTACCTGGTATCGTTAATATCAGTTTCGCCTTTGTTGAAGGTGAGTCATTGATTATGGCACTGCGCGATCTGGCTGTTTCTTCCGGTTCGGCCTGTACCTCGGCCAGCCTCGAGCCATCCTATGTGTTGCGCGCATTGGGTCTGAATGACGAGATGGCTCATAGCTCGATTCGCTTTAGTATCGGTCGCTATACCAGCGAACAGGATATCGACGATGCCATCGCCAAAGTACGCCATGCAGTGACCAAGCTGCGCGAACTGTCGCCACTCTGGGATATGTTCAAAGATGGTGTCGATTTAAGTCAGGTAGAGTGGGCGGCGCACTAAACCGCGTTCCGCTCAAGTTAAGGCAAGTTAAAAATTATTAAATAGGAGTCATCAAAATGGCTTACAGTGAAAAAGTTATTGATCATTACGAAAACCCACGCAATGTTGGCAAGCTCGACGACAGCTCGAAGAATGTTGGCACTGGCATGGTTGGAGCACCGGCCTGTGGCGATGTTATGCGCCTGCAGATTCAGGTAGATGCCAATGGTGTGATCGAAGATGCCAAGTTCAAAACCTACGGCTGTGGCTCGGCGATTGCGTCCAGCTCACTGCTGACTGAATGGGTTAAGGGCAAGCATATCGACGATGCTGCGGAAATTAAAAATACTGAAATTGCTGAAGAGCTGGCTCTGCCGCCAGTAAAAATTCACTGCTCAGTACTGGCTGAAGATGCCATTAAAGCAGCAGTTCGCGATATTCGGGAAAAGCAGGAGAGCTGATTAACCCTATGGCTATCACAATGACACCAGCTGCGGAGCAGCATGTAACCAAGCACCTTGAGCATCGCGCTAAAGGTGTTGGTATTCGTCTGGGTGTTCGCACCACCGGCTGCTCGGGACTCTCTTATGTTCTCGAGTTTGTCGACAGCGCAGAAGCTGAAGACGAAGTTTTTCACTGTGGTGATATCAAGTTAATTATCGATCCTAAAAGTCTTGTCTACCTCGATGGCACCCAGCTCGACTATGTCAAAGAGGGGCTTAATGAAGGCTTTGAATTTAAGAATCCCAATGTAAAAGATGAATGTGGTTGCGGCGAAAGCTTCCACGTTTAATGACTGACCATTAATGACCAACTATAAATGGTGTTGAGACATTGGATCTATCCACAAAGCTGCTAGAGACAAGCAATTATTACGAGATATTTTCCCTCCCGGCGGGTTGGCAGATAGATCGTTCGCTTCTCGACAGTCGCTACCGTCAATTGCAGCGTGAATTTCACCCGGATCGCTTTGCCGCCAAGGGCGATGTTGAAAAACGTCTCGCCGTGCAGACCACCTCGCTGATCAATCAGGCCTACGACACTCTAAAATCTCCTCTTAAGCGCGCCCAGTATATGCTCGAGCTGGAAGATATAGATGCCGGTCAGGAGAGCCATATCACCAGTGATATGAGTTTTCTGATGAAGCAGATAGCCTTTCGTGAAACCCTCGAAGAGATTCGCGATAGCGCCGATCCACTGGCTGGACTGGAAACCATGCGAGACGATGTGCAGGCTCAGTATCTGCAGCTGCAAGTGGATTTTCAGACCCAGTACGCCAATGCAAAGCACAACGCAGACAATTACAATGATGCCCTGGATACAGTGGCAAAAATGCAATTCTTCGCTAAGCTGTTAGACGAGATCGAACAGCGCGAAGAAGAGCTAGAGGACTTTTAAACCGTGGCACTACTGCAAATTTCAGAACCCGGACAATCACCACAGCCCCACCAGCGCAAACACGCCGTGGGCATTGATCTGGGCACTACCAACTCATTAGTAGCCGCTGTGCGCAGCGGTATGCCGGAAACCCTTGCCGATGAGCAGGGCAGGCATCTGCTGCCCTCAGTTGTTCACTATATAAAAGAGGGTGTCAGCTGTATCGGTGATGAAGCCGCCGAGCACAATGTCAGCGATCCTCTAAATACTCTTTCATCGATCAAGCGCCTAATGGGTCGCGGTATCGCCGATGTAAAAACCTTCGGTGGCCAGTTGCCCTACAATTTCGCCGAAGATGATGGCGGTATGCCAAAAATTATTACCGCCAGCGGTGCGGTTAGCCCGATTCAGGTCTCCGCAGAAATTCTCCGCAAGCTTGCCGGGCGCGCTGAAATTGCCCTCGGCGGCATGTTAGATGGCGCGGTTATTACCGTCCCAGCCTACTTTGATGACGCTCAGCGTCAGGCCACCAAAGATGCGGCAACTCTTGCCGGTATCAAAGTGTTGCGCCTGTTAAATGAACCCACGGCTGCAGCAATCGCCTATGGCCTCGATCAGGCCGAAGAGAGTGTTATAGCTGTCTATGATCTCGGTGGTGGTACCTTTGACATTTCAATTCTGCGGCTCTCCCGCGGGGTGTTTGAAGTGCTTGCAACCGGTGGTGATTCGGCCTTGGGCGGCGATGATTTCGACCGCGCGATTGCCGAGTGGATTCGCCAGCAAGTGGGAATGGATGAAAATCTTGAGCCGGTAGAGCAGCGTATTCTTTTAGAGACCGCCAAGTCGGCCAAAGAAGAATTAACCGATCAAGAGTCGGTAGAAATAGAAGTTCTGGATTGGCAGGGAACCCTGAGTCGCGAAAAGCTCAATGAACTAATTGATAGCCTGATTGATAAAACCCTGCGCGCCTCGAAGAAATCACTCCGCGATGCCGGCCTCAGCACAGATCAGGTAGACGAAGTAATTCTGGTCGGCGGCTCAACCCGCGCACTGCGCGTACGTGAAAAAGTTGAAACGTTATTCAATCGCCAGCCCCATTCAAAACTTGATCCGGATCGTGTGGTTGCCATGGGCGCCGCGCTGCAAGCGGAAGTATTGGTCGGCAATAAGTCCGGCGATGAGATGTTGCTGCTGGATGTAATCCCCCTGTCCCTGGGTATTGAAACCATGGGCGGCCTGATTGAAAAAATTATCCATCGCAATACCACTATCCCAGTATCCAAGGCCCAGGAATTTACCACCTTTAAAGATGGCCAGACGGCGATGGCCGTACATGTGTTGCAGGGCGAGCGCGAGCTGGCCACCGACTGTCGCTCACTGGCGCGCTTTGAACTGCGCGGTATTCCACCAATGGTTGCCGGTGGTGCAAAGATTCGCGTCACCTATCAGGTAGATGCCGATGGCCTGTTAAGTGTTACCGCTAAGGAAACCGTTAGTGGTGTTGAGTCGCGTATTGAGGTTAAGCCCTCCTACGGTCTGCAGGAAAATGAAATTACCGACATGCTTCAGGACTCCTTTAGCCATGCCCGCGAGGATATGCAGGCGCGTGCTCTGCGCGAGCAGCAGGTCGAGGCGGATCGCATGATCGAAGATCTGCAGGCGGCGCTGGAAAAGGATGGCAGCAGTCTGCTCGATGCAGAGGAATTCCAATGCTTGGAAGTCGCGGTTGCAGAGTTGCAGGAAGTGCGCGCCAACAGCACAGAGCACCGAGTATTGGCACGACAAATTGAATCGGTGGGCAAGGTCAGCGAAGAGTTTGCCGCCCGCCGAATGGATGCCAGCATTAAAAGTGCGCTGGCCGGACAAAGTATTGATGATGTGGAGACAAACCTATAATGGCACGCATAGTATTTTTACCCCATGAGGAAATTTGCCCGGAGGGCGCGGTGGTTGAATCAAACCCCGGAGAGAGCGTGTGCCAGGCAGCTGTGCGCAGTGGCATAGAAATTGAGCACGCCTGCGAGATGTCCTGTGCCTGTACCACCTGTCATGTGCATGTGCGTGAAGGTTTTGCCGAATTGCCAGAAGCTGATGATCTGGAAGAGGATTATCTGGATATGGCCTGGGGTGTAGACCCGGATTCGCGACTGAGCTGTCAGGTGATTCCCGGCGACAAAGATCTGGTGGTGGAAATCCCCAAGTACACGATTAATATGGTGTCTGAAAAGCACTGATATCGGCACAAAATGGAGTAATAGGCTATGCTAAAGTGGACTGATATACATGACATCGCTATTGAACTGACGGATAACCATCCGGACGTTGATCCGCAGTATGTGAATTTTGTCGATCTGCGCAAATGGGTTCTCGAACTCGAAGAGTTTTCCGATGACCCGGAGCGTTGCGGAGAGAAAATTCTTGAGGCTATTCAGATGGCGTGGATGGAAGAGCAGGACTGATACTGTAAAAGATTGAGCTGCTATAGCAGCGGAATAACAGCAAGCTGCAACAGCAGCGGGACTTGAGCAAAGGATGCCAAACAAGAACAACCTGTATAAAAAAGTTCTCAATACAGCCCCGTTTGGCACGGTGTTTTTTGCCTACGGTGTCTGTATTGATGCCAACGCCCAAGCACTTTCCATTCTTCAATGTGATCGCTCGCAAATTATTGGCACCGCCATTGGCGAAGATCAGGATCACCAGCCGCAATCAATTCAACAGTTCAAACAGGTCGTCAGAAAACTTCAGGACGACCAGTTAGAGGGTATTCTGTGGCGCTCTGACAATACCCTCGAGCAGGACGAAATCGTCGTCTCCAGCGGCGCACTCGAAGATGCCGAAGAGGTGCTCTGTCTGATGCTCTATCCACTGCCATCTCTGGCCAAAATGGTGGTTGAGGAATTCTCTACAGCAGATCTGACAGCAGTGGAAACTTCAGAGGAAGCGCCATTAGCTGAGGCTCCATCTGCTGAGGCTCCATCAGCTAAGGTCGAAAAGCCGATCCCTGAAACTCCAGAAACAGATCAGCTGGAACCGGAAATTGTCGATAACCAGAGCAGGCTTGCCGAGAGTATTAAAGGTGATCAGTATGAAACTCTCGCCGGCCTGCCGGTCAGTCCGCGGCTTATCGAAAGTATCAGCCATTATCTGGACAATTCTCAGGAAGACAGTCCCTGCGGCACACTGTTATTAATCGACTTCGATAACTTTAACTCGATCAATGAATCCCTTGGCAAACATATAGGCAACCAGATTCTCGAGCGAGCAGCTGAAACTATTCAGGGGATGTGTACAGAGCTGATGGAAGTAGATCAGGTTGCCGGTGATTCCTTTCTACTGTTTGTAAAAGATATTGCCGAGTCTGCTGTGCAGGCGCGGGAAGTCAGTCTGGCTATAGCCAATGAAATCCGCTGTGTAATCACCCGTCCATTCTTTACTGAAAACGGCGAAGTTAGTGTTACCGCCAGTGTCGGCATCAGTGTGCTCTACTCAGGAGTCTACTACCCCTCAGAGGATTCTCTGTCCAATGCCGAAGAGGCGGTGCAGCAGGCAGAGAGCGCCATGTTCGAAGCCAAGCGCCGCGGTCGCGATACAGTGGTGCTGTTCGATTCACAGATTACTCGTCAGGCCCGTCAGCGAATTAATATGCAATCGAGCTTGCGCAAGGCGGTCGCCAACCAGGAATTTGATTTATATGTTCAGCCGCAGGTTTCGACTAACACCGGCGATGTAGTGGGTGGTGAAGTGCTGCTGCGCTGGATGAACTCCGATCAGGCTCGGCACACCCCGGCAGACTTTATTCCGATCCTCGAATCCTCTGGCATGATTGTCGATGTGGGTCTCTGGGTTATTCGCACCTCCTGTGAATATCTGCGCAATATGCTCGACCGCGGAATCTGGGATGAAAGTATGCAGATGGCGGTGAATATCAGTCCCAAACAGTTCCACGATCCGCACCTGATCAAGTCTCTGGAGCACAGTCTGAAGAGCTACGATATTCGTCCGGATATGCTGACTCTGGAAGTGACAGAGAATTTGCTGATTGACGATTTTGAGTCGGTCGCCGAAAAAATGAAGAAGATTCGCGATATGGGCACCCGATTTGCCATTGATGACTTTGGCAGCGGTTACTCATCAATGATTTACCTAAAGCGTCTGCCGCTGGATATTTTAAAGATCGACCGCGAATTTATTACCCACCTCAACTCCGACAAAGAGACCCTCGGGCTGGTCGAGGCAATTATGATGGTCGCCCATCACTACGGTCTCGATGTGGTCGCCGAAGGTGTTGAAAAGCGTGAGGTTCTGGAGATTTTGCGCAGTCTTGGCTGTGAAAAATACCAGGGTGCCCACTTCAGTATGCCGGTTTCACTGGACAGGTTTCAGCGTCTCTTGGTGGCCTAGCCAAAAAGCGCTATAAAAAACTGCCTAAAAAACAATTGTTCCTGCCACCCAGTGCAGGTAAAATCCGCGCCATTGCCCAATAGGGCTATTTTTTTACCCCCAATATTAAACTTTTTACTTTAATTTACTTTTTTAGCCCTTGTTTGGAGAAATCTTCATGGCGACTGAACGCACACTATCTATTATCAAGCCCGACGCAGTAGCAAAAAATGTTGTTGGCCAAATCCTCAGCCGTTTTGAAGCCGCTGGCCTTAAAATCGTTGCCTGCAAAATGCAGCAGCTCAGCCAGGAACAGGCTGAAGGTTTTTACGCTGAACACAGCGAGCGTCCTTTCTTTAAAGATCTGGTTGCCTTTATGACTTCTGGCCCAGTTTCTGTTCAGGTTCTTGAAGGCGAAAACGCGATTATCACTAACCGCGATCTGATGGGCGCTACTAACCCTAAAGAAGCTGCTGCTGGTACTATCCGTGCAGACTTTGCAGAATCTATCGATGCTAACGCCGCTCACGGTTCTGACTCAGCTGAATCTGCAGCTCGCGAAGTTGCATACTTCTTTGCTGACAATGAGATCTGTGCTCGATAACAGCATCTTCTCGACATTAGAGAAATAGACATTTATGTCCCAAGCAGTTGAAGTAACAGCGATTGACGAACAGCCCCGAAAGGAAAAAACCAACCTTTTGGGGCTTTCTGCTTCCCGTATAGGTGACTTTTTAGAGTCACTCGGCGAGAAGCGTTTTCGTGGAACCCAGATTCTCAAGTGGATACACCAGCAGGGTGTTACCGATATCAATGAGATGACTAATATCTCCAAAGGTCTGCGCGCCAGCCTGAGCGAAGTGGCTGAAGTCGTTCTTCCAGAGGTGGTCAGTGTTCAAGATTCGGTTGATGGCACTCGTAAATGGTTGATCCGCATGGATGGCGGTAGCTGTATTGAAATGGTCTATATTCCCGAGCGCGATCGCGGAACCCTCTGCGTCTCCTCGCAGATTGGCTGTGCTCTGGACTGCAGTTTTTGCGCTACCGGAAAGCAGGGTTTTAATCGCGATCTGACCGCCGGAGAAATTATCGGCCAGCTGTGGATCGCCGCAGAATCCTTTGATCAGTTTGATCCCAAAACGAAACG
>Ga0206125_10004350_pt1 | contig 12653 bp, 9 predicted proteins | sample Helgoland_Spring_4_FD_148598 | JGI IMG/M metagenome (GOLD analysis project Ga0206125, IMG submission 148598) | Pelagic subsurface seawater microbial communities from Kabeltonne, Helgoland, North Sea - Helgoland_Spring_Bloom_20160331_1 | ecosystem: Environmental > Aquatic > Marine > Epipelagic ... | reverse complement strand
GCGTTATTGTTTTTTTTAGATTCAGCTTCAGTAAAACTATGACCTCTAAAAAAATATCTATTGGTGGTCATTGGAAAATAGACCGCGTCTTTACATAAATTAAGTGCCGAAAAAAGCGACATTAATTCAACCATTGAATCTTCAAAACGCATCCCTCCTTCTTCTTCTTTTACAATAGATATTTTATCGTCATATGGATCTTTAATAGCAACCAAATCGGAGTCGAGTCTACCCCCTGTTCTATTTAAACGATCGAGAATAACAACCTTTCTTTTGTTGTCTTGTTCGAGAAGTCTGTAAGCTGTGTATAAGCCTGCAACACCTGCGCCAACAATTAGTATATCTGTATTCTTTGTGAGTATTGAATCTTTTTTCATCTTAATAAAATGTTTGGTTATAAATGAGAATTTATTTTTTTAAAGGCTCAATAGCATCTCAGTAAAATGCCATTGAGCTAGAGTTTTTTTATAACTTTAATTGTCTTAGTGACGTCTATGATTCATCATCGGACAAATACTTTCAGCTGATTTTTTGTTTGCTTCCTCACGAGCTTCTGTTTTTTTAGGTGTTGGTAATTTGATAGATTTTAAACGTCTATCTGACGGAATATCTTTTTCTCGTCGTAAAGTATTTACTTGAATATGTGGCCATAATGTTGTTCCTCCGTCTGATCCAAATTGAAACTCAAAATCTACAATTTGTTCATATTGAAGTTGCTCTATTAAACCTCCAAATTCTTCATCAAACACCTCCTCTATCCACATACGATAACGTATACGAACTACTCTACAATAACGTTCAATCATTGGATTATTAATTACACCTCCTTGAACTCCAGTGTTATGCAAAGAATCTAATTCAATCATATCATAGCTCTTGAATGCTAGTCCTTCGTTGGCATCTGATAATTTTAAATTCGGTTGTACGGTATATGGAAACTTTGCTCCAAATTGGTCATAGTTGAAGATTTTCTCGAAATATGCACGACCACTGTTTACTCCTCCTGGTTCTTGATCTTCACGAGGTAATTCTGTCCATGTAGGTTTTTCACGAGAACCTGCTATCAAATCTTTTTCTGGATTGATTCCCATCGTTGGCGATACTGCTAAATATTGTTGTTCCCAAAGGTCAGCAATATGTGGTGTTTCACCCTCCTTTGATTCCGTAATATTTCCTGTTAAATGAATGGTTGTACCATGTGGAATAACTCCCGATCGAGATATTTGATAAGGTGGCACAAACTGTGGACCTAATTCTCCTGGACCAATTACTGGCTCTCCTCCATCTGTTTTTACTGACTCTTCATCTGAGGTGTGCTTGTACATCGTTGGTGGATGTTGGTATGGGCTATCTTCCTTCCAAGGCATTTGGTGATCCCCTAACCACAAGTACATTCCGTCTTCAAAGTGTTGTAAATCGCCTTGATCATCTATAATCGCCGTATCATATTTAACAGCACCATTAAACTGCTCATTAGATCCTGCACGGTTACGTACAGGTGCATTCACCTGTGTAAACTTAAGTTGCTCTGTATATACTTGTGATTTGAAATGGAAAACTCCAAAGATAGTTTCAGACGAGGTTCCTGGTGATGGCATTGGTGTAGTGTGTAATCCTGTCGGACCTCCTTTCCAATTTACCCAAGTACCATTTAGTTTGGATAATATTCCGTGTTGAGAGCCTTTATTAGGTTCTGTTGGTAATACTTCGGGTAGTTCCTTATAGGGTCTTACTGATGATTTTTGTGGTTTTTTCATAATAAGTTTGGTTGGTTTATAAATTATTGTTTGTTGTTTTTTTTATGCTGGACAGATAAATGGATACTCTTTATCGTCTATTAGTTTTTCTATGTTGAAGAAATCGTTTAAAACAGATTCTGCAGTACAAAACGCCCCTTCTACCCATGCTTGATCATTAGAGTATGTTGATCCAACGATAAAAAGGTTACTATTCTTCCCTTTTACTAATGATGATGGTTTACGTATTTTTTGCTGAACATCTCCTATATTGTAATGAGAAAAATACGCATGATATCCTGCATTAAATGGTGGTAATGACCAATCCATATATTTGGTTTCTAAAGGTTCAGGAATAGACGTGTAACTTGCTTGTGATCCAAAATGTAAACAGGCTAATTGTTGACGCAACATTTTTACCATAATTGGAGTTGCTTTACGTGGTCCTTCTAATGGTTGTGTATCTTGTGATTCAGCTACTTTGCGTTCTCGTTTTGGTCCCAATTCTAAGGCTTTCCAAAATGTTGTATAAAGTATGTCATCGTAACTAGCTAAAATACCGTATACCTTTTTTCCTTTTTTATTACGTGCATTGTCTCCAAAATAAACTACTTGTCTAATAGGCATATCTGTTGCGCTTGGCCCAATTGTATCTAAATGAGCTATAGCAGTTATTACTGTTTTTTCTTTATAACTAAAATTAGCTTTTACAATAGTCTCAGCTGCACTTAAAAAATCAGCCTCTGATGTATAAGTAACATCAATAAGTGAGGTTACAGAATTATCATAAGATTTGCCTTGTTTTTCTGCTTTGAGTTTTGCCTGTGCAGCATCTGAAGCTGCTTTTTCTATAGCTTTTATGTATTTAGGAGGAAACTTATCTTTCGTAAGTTTTTTAATGCCGTTTTGGGTTAAAAAATAACTATTTAACTTAGCAGGATATTTAGGAGGTGAAGGAATATCATCTCTCCACCAAGGTGTATCAAAAAACATACCTATTTTATAAGATGGTTGCATTAACACCGATTCTAAATACAATTGCACTTTATCTTCATTTAACACATCAAAATCGCTGCGATCTTTATTCATATAACGTGTTGCTTGTGCTACTAAATCAATAGCATGTCGCCCCATCGCTAAAAATGCCGCATCACAAGTTTTAGCATCTAATTCTTTACTAGGTTCTTTTCTACTTGCTGTTGTGAAATGAATTACATTTTTACGTTCTATAATCGAACGTAATCTTGTATTTGAGTGATATTTAAAATGTATTCCTTTTTCTTTTGCTAGCCTAACAATTTCTTGAAAAAGTGTAGAAAATATACCGGAATAACCTATGGTTAGTGTTTTGTATAGTGTTCCTGGTGTAAATTCATTATTTACTTCAAATGATTGCGCAGAATTACTATTTACTACATTTGAAGAGTAACCGTTACCGTCTGATAAATAGCTAAATCCTTCTTGTCCTAAAACATCATATGCCAGATTCCAATACCCAATATCTTTTAAATATTGCCCTTTTTCAAAGATTGATTCATCACCTAAATCTTTTGTTATCTTACCATCTTCATAAAACTTACACCACTGATTTCTTGTAGGTGGCAATGCTCCTTCAGATACATCTATTCCTACTCCTTCAATTTTTGTAAAAGCATCATCTGGTGCTGTATCTGCACAATAATTGTTTGCATTATATGGAGCAGGATTCTTAGCATCAATTTCTGATGTATACATGTTTTTTGCTCTTAGTGATAATAACGGATCGCTGGCTTCATTAAAAGGCACGGAGTACTTTTCTAAACCTATTTCACTAATGGTTTTAGTTACCAATCTATGACCTGGATTATTTCCGTCATTAGGATTTGGATTGTCTTTGGTTTTTTTATAATCCCATGCAGAATAACGCATACCACCTAATTCTAAATAAGAAGCTTCTGGATTATCTTTATAGTGCCAAGTGCAAACTCTTGCCCCAGCTTCTCGAGTACCTTTTTCTTTTTCTGAAAATTGATATTTCCCCCAATCATATAATTCTAGGATATCGCCTTTTTTTAAGTTTTTAGATTTGTTTTTATCATTTGCTGGTTTTCCTTCAAGCAATCTCCATGCAGTATATAAACCCGCAGCTCCTGCTCCAAAAATTGAATACGTTTTGTTTTCCTTTTTCATATTTTTAATTGTTACAATTCATTATTTGTGGAGTTAAATTTTTCATTTGACCTGCTAAGTCTTTTTCAGGAATAACGACCTCTACCAAAGTTGGTTTATTACTTTTAGATGATTTTATTTTATCTAATACGTTATTTAATTCTTTTATATTATTTGCTTGATAACCATTGGCTCCATAGGCTTTGGCTAAAGCCATATAATCCCATTTTGGTAAATAATCGAACGCATCAAATTTTCCATTCGGACAAAATGCATCGACATCAACAAAAACTTGTTCTATGGCGTAAACTTGATTGCTCATTACAAAAATGACACTATTCACATCGTATTTTGCTAAGGTTGAAAGTGATTGACAGATCATCATAAATCCGCCATCACCAGCAATTGTCCAAGATTGTTTTTTACTTCCTAGTTGAGCTCCTAAAGCAGCACCAGTTTCATAACCAATACATTGCCATGCTGCAGAACTAATGAAGCTATTTTGTTTCATACCGTATATATTTGTGGCAACATACATTGCAGAACTCACCCCAAAGGTTAGATTAATATCATCCCACATTTTATTATCCTCTATATGCTTAACGGTGTGTTGAAAGAAGCGGTTATAGGTAATGACATCTTGTTGATCATTGTATTTTGGGTCTGAAGAAGAAACCCAAGGCTTAGGATATTTAGGTTGTTTAGGTGCTTTGTTTTTTAAGGGATATGACTTACTGTTTTCAAAGCGTTCTAATAAGGCTTCCATAAAATCTTTCATGGTAACATCTTTATAGGTATAATATCCAGCCCTAATTTCTGTTGTTGTAGCCATTACCATATCAGAATATTTGTTTTCGATAAACCACAAATAGTCATCAGTAATAAGAGTACCTAGGGTTAAAAAACAATCTGATTTCTTTACATAATTAATTACATTGTCTATAGAGGCCGTATCTGAATATGTGCCAATAAACTTATTTCCTTTTTCATCAAGAACCGTTTTACCAAGAGATGTTGTAGTATATACAAATCCGCTAGCATCAATTATTTTTTGAAGTAGATCTGATAAGCCATGTCTTAAAATTTCAACACCAGCAAAAATCATAGGTGGCTGTTTTGCAGCTTTTAACTGAGCCCATGCTTGATCTACAGCATTTTGCAACGCATCTTGTTTGCTCTTTTTTACTTTAGGTTGTAACATCTTTTTAGAAGGACGTTTACAAGGCTCTCCCCAAACCTCACTATAACAAGCTATGTAAACAGGTTTTTTATAGGTTATTGCAGCAATTAATAATTTATCAATTTTTTTTGCTGCACCAACAGATGTACTTAACGTTTCTGAAGCAACTGTGACGTGATTAAAGATCTCTTGATCTGCTTTTAAGTTACCAGTTGAGTGATGGTATAAAACATTATACATGTCTCCAATTTGTCGGTCATTAGAACCCGGTGTGGCACTTATTACAACCATTGGACTAGATTCTACATAAGCACCCGCTACTGCATTTAAGGCACTAAAAGTGCTTACACCATATTGTAATGAAACAGCAGATAAGCCTCTGGTTCTTCCATAAGCATCTGCTGCATAAGCAGCATCTAATTCATTAGAAGTTCCAATAGTTTCAATTCCTTTAAAATTTTCTAAAGCTTGTGTGAAGTTTTTAACGTAATCTCCGGGGATTTGAAATAATTCTGTAACATCAAGTTGCTTTAAGCGAATTAATAAATAATCTGCTACTGTAAAGGTATCGTTCAGCATTGTTTAAAATTTTATTTTCTGTTTGATCGATTGATGGTTTTTCTTTCTTTATTCGCTAAAAATCCAAAATCAGTGATAGACTCAATAAGCTTTTAATTATCCATTAAATATAGAGGGACTTAATCTATTTCCATAGGGTATAAATACTTGTTTTTATAGGTACAAACACCTAATTTTTTTGTGAATGTATATGGTAGATTAAATTATTTTGATATTCTTATCAAAAAATAGCTTAATCTGCTAGATTAAAATGAATAAAAAAAGAGAGAGAAAATTAATAGACTTTAGGAGTGTAAGACTTTAAAATGAATTGATTGAAAATGAATAAGAAATTAAAAAATGAGATTATTGATTTTAAAAAGATAGTTAATTATTTAACAGGCAGGAAATAACCCCATTCCATACACATTACACTCTACTCTCCTATCGTCATTTCGTGTAAAGAGTGTTTACTCGCTTCTCTTTTATTTTATAAATAAGAGCTCGTGAATCTAGTGAACTCGATTTCATTAATATTGTAGAAGAAACTTTTAAGAATACATTTTTTGAAGAAGCTTTAGTTTGCCAAAGCGCCACCTAGATCATTCGCTAAATTAGTCCACTAAACTAATTCTTGACGCTCTACCCTGCTTTTAGCCAAAGCTCAAGTTACATAATGCAACTCTTTACTATACAAACATGATATAGTCCAATTTACTAAAGAATAGTTTTACGTGTTCTTAACAATAAATTAGGATCTTTACTACATTCTATTTTTACAGCCATAAGTTGTTTATAGCTAGTTGAAAAATACGTAGATGTTGGTATTGAAGCATCTTTAAAGCTAATAAAAGCCCCACTAGTATGCGGAATAATATAATCTCTACAATCTTCCATCCAGTCCTCTGCTCTGTTAACAAATGGCCTATTAATAATCATTTCCTTAGAACGCTGTTCATCTGTAAGAACATGTTTTTCATCACTGTTTAAAAATTGATTCCACCAAGTTTGGTATTGAATGGTAAACGGTCTGTCTTTGTATGGAAATGAACTCCCTATTAAATCTCTATTCTTCTGATAGTTATGATAATAATGACCAGATATGGCTCCTAGAGTTAGATACGTATGTACGCCATGGTCTAGTTTAGCATCTGATTCTGAGGGTATTTTAGGTGATTGTAGTGAGCAAATTAAAGCTTCCCTACTTGTATTATCCCAACCAGCTGTATCATTTTCATTATTAGATTTTGCTAAGCGAGAAGTAATTTTATGTGGTGCTGGTCCGTCATGTTCTAATGCTATTTTATTGGTAGTTTTTCTGTCCCAAGATTCAAAATGCCAAGTATAAGTATCACTATAATTTCTAGATATTTTGTTGGTATCTACAAATCTATCTTGTTTTAACGACAATCCTTCTAGGGCTTCCTCTCCAAGTACTTTTTCAATAAAATCTTGCAATTCTTTTTCAGTTCCACCATAATAGCCATTCATTTGACATCTAAGAAAAGCATTTGGATCTGGTAAATTATTGTTATTTAATTGGGTCGTTTCTATTTTTAAATTAGTCCCTATTAAATTTGGATAGTTATCGGGTTTAATTGCATTTTCCCATAGTTTTAATATTTCAATTGCAGGTTTTTTTATTTGTATTTCTTTTTTAGACTTTCTTAATTTGAATGGCTGATTAAATTTGATATTGAAACTAAAAGAAATTTCAGGCAATGCAAAAGTTTTAAAAACAAGTTCTGTTACAACACCATAACTCATTCCACCTCCTCCTCTTAAGGCCCAGAGTAAACGCCCTTTTTTAGATCTAGGGTCGTCTAAATAAGAGAGCGTTTCTATAACTCCATTAGCTAAAACAATTGTTGCTCCAATTAAACTTTCACAAGCCATACCGTGTAACCTAGTCCAGGGGCCCCAACCCCCTCCCATGGTAAAACCTGCAATAGCAACAGTTTCGCAAGTACCATGAGGTATCCCAACATTTTCAATGTCCAATACTGGCTTTATGTTTATAAAACGTGCTCCAGGACCAACAACTAACTGTTTAAAAACTTCTTTAGTAGGTTCATATATTTTATCGTTCTCTAGTCTTATATGATTAATTTTGGAAAAATCTAGTAAGACAACATTTGTACCTGAGCATTCTCCTTCATGATCGTGACCACCTGATCTAAGACGAAGTGATATTTGAGTTGGGTGTTCATTGGCAAATAGAACTATTTGACTAATTTGAAAGGCATTTTCTACGAAAATAATAATTGAAGGGCGAAATTCGAATTTCCTGTTAAAAACCAGCCTTTCTTTTTCATAACTTTCTGAATTGCAACAATCCATTAAAACTTCGGGAGCTCCAAAGCTTTCCAGTTTGTTTATTAATTCATTTAGTAAGGAATTTTGTAATGTCATAATTGTCTAGATATATGCCCATAAGCTCTAATTAATTTAGGTCTTCTTCTGCAAAAAACAGTTATATTATTTTAAAATATAGGAGTTAGGGGCGTTTGTTTAGGTATTATATTTGAACTGTAAATTAACTTCAATTTTAAGATATAAAATAGCGTATAAATACCTGTTTTTTTAAAATATCCTAGTGAATGAATTTATTCTTTACAATATTTAGTACTACAGTCAAAAAACAGGTATTTATACGCTATCATGAGCGGTGTAAATTACCTAAAATTGTAATTACTAATTAAATAAACCCTCAAAAAATGAAAAATTTATCTTTTAAAATGTTAGCAAGTTTGCTAGTTTTTATGCTAATAATGGTCTCATGCGTTAAACCTGATTACACCAAACTTCCAACTGATGTTAAAAAAATTGCTGATTTGAAATTGAATAATTGGTTTACCAATGGTAAAGTCTCTTTAAATGGTCAGGTAATGGCTGCTAATAGTGTAGATTTTAGTAATGGCACCAATATTGATTTTTACAAATGGTCTGAACAAATGTTCCTTTGGATAACCTCTCCTGAAGACAACACAATTGTTCTTGAAACTTCAGAATTCTATACAGTGTCTCCACCATATTCGAGTAGTGAGAAAAGAGATTTAATACCACATAATCCTTCAAAAGCTTTGTCTGCCTCTGTAAATATCATTAAGTTAGATACAGAAGAGGGGCAAGCAGGATCTGACGATGTTCTAATGTCTAAAGATGGATCAATACTTTACTACATCACTTTTGTGAATGATGTGTATGCCAAATTTTTGGACGGTTCAAAAAAAGAAAAATTAAATGATTCTATATCATTTCCAACTACTCAACGAGAATTAGACAGTATTATAGCCTTCGCAAAAAGTATTGGAGATACCGTAAGAAGTCCGAATACATTAACGATGGAGTTAAAAACTTCTTGGGTAGATTTAGCCACTATCCCATCAGACATACAAAAAGAATATATAACTGTTCGTGCAAATGTACCAACATACGATAGAAGTAGTGACAAAAAATGGACTCCAACAGATAAATCACAAATCAAAACACTTGCCTTACTAGGGATGCATGTTGTGGGTAGTGTTAAAGGACACCCTGAAATGATATGGGCTACATTTGAACATCGTCATAACTCCCCAAATTTAACATATGATTATATTGATAAAAATGGAAAAACAAAGACTGTTAGTGCAGATACAGGAAATGATTGGTTATTAAATAGTAATAGTGCAGACATAGTGTACAATAAGTCGCATATGACTTATAAAAAGGATACTATTGTTGCTACTTTAAATAATACCATAAGTCCCAGTAATACAAAAAGAATCAATGCTTTTGGAGTGGCTTATAACAACAACACTAGACCAAATAATGAAAATAAATCTACCTCCGCGTCTAATAGTCAAATAATAGCTGTAAATAATACTGTAAGAGATCAATTAATAGTTGGGGATGTTCGTAAAAATTATATCTTCATTGGAGCAACTTGGACAGAGAACGGTGCAGTACCCACTGGAAAAAGTTATTCAGTTGAGAAAAATCAAACAAGTCCAGGTGTAGCTGTTGGAACCAGTCAGCTAGCGAATAGCACCATGGAAACTTATTTTCAATATGATGCAGGAAAATTTAATTCTAAAGACGCTAGTTGTTTTTCTTGCCATAACAGCAGTTTAGCTCCAAATGCTGCCTTTGATTTAAGCCATATCTATTCTCAATTGTTAGAAGGAGAAATTTTATCACTAAATACAACTAATTAAAAACAAATTGCCAAACTTATAAGTAGGTAAAGCTACTTTAAAAATAGTAAACCTGTTATTCTTACAAAGATTGATGGGTTTTTGCTTAAATGAATTTAAGCGCTACTATATGATTTCTGTTTTTTAATAAAAAAACTTTCTTATACCCACAAATACAAAAATCATAAATGTATACAATAAAAAGAAAGGAATAATAATGGCTTTTAAACCAAACACAAGTAATGTTGCGATAATCAGTAACTGAAACCCTAAACCAAAGGTAGAAACGCTGGTCATTAACCAGTTTGGTAATATAGCTCCTTTTTCTGCATTGCTGTCTAGTGTATAAATCACTCGGTCAAACACACCATATAATAATTTATACAATCCAAAAAGAAGGGTAACATGTTGTTGCTTTTCTCCCTCTAATGCTTTGGGTGTTTTGTCTTCAAAAACTCTACTAGTAGTGTCTCCATTAAATCTATTTCTTAAAATTACATAGTAATAATTGTAAAGTGTGCCCTGCAATTGTAATCCTAAAAACGCAAAAAAACAAATGACTATAGAAATATCTGAGATATACCAAATAGAACAAAGAAATAAAGCATTTAATATAATATCTGCTACTGAGTCTAGATATCTACCAGTATAAGATGGTTTTTGTTTTACACGAGCAAGTTCTCCGTCTGCTGCATCTAAAATAGATTTGAAAATTAAAAAAAATGCTGCTAACCAATTATATCCCATGATGATACAATAAATAGCAATAAAACCTGATATGATAAAGGCAATGGTTACATGAATAGGTGCAAAAGAGCTGCTCTTTAACGAGTTCGCAATAAATTTTGCAACAGGTCTTCCGTAGTCTGAGAGATCTATAAATTGATGTTCTTTTGGTAATTTAGACATAAAAATAGAGAAGAACTGTAATGTGGAATATACCGTGTATTTTTTGTCGACGTAAATATACTCTTTAAATTCTTATTGATACATAAATGTTGTTTTATAAATAGTTAGGTCGGAGAGAATAAAAAAATACTCTACAAGTAGTAGATTGCATTATTTCACATCAGATAAATACATTCTAATTTGTTACTTTTACATTAATAAATTTTTAAACAATTTAAATACCCATACTTTATGAAAAAATATTTTTTATGTCTATTAGCTACAGTAGCTATTAGTTTCACAAGTTGTAACAAAGAAATAAAAAAAGACACCACTACTCCAACAGAAATGTCTAAAGAAGTAGCTGAATTAGAAATATCATTTGGTGTTAGAGGAAATTGCGGAATGTGTAAAAGCACTATAGAAGAAGCAGCAAATAGTGTTGAAGGAGTTTCAAAAGCGGACTGGGATGTTGATCAAAAGAAAATAAAAATATCTTTACTAAATGATAAAACAAACATCATGTCTATTCATGAAGCTATTGCATTATCAGGATATGATACAGATAAATTGTCAGGGAATCTAGATGCTTACAATAATTTGCCTGGATGCTGTCAGTACGATCATGAAATGACAATGAATCAATCAAAAAAATAAAATTTTTTTATCAATTTTTATTTATAGAGTAACTCTTTCTTTTACTTACTTGTCCTGAAATGAAAAAATTCCTCTATGTTTTTTTTATTTATATATCCTCTGCCTGTAGAGTTTTTTTGGTAACTCCTAAATACTCAAAAAAAATTATTTTTGAACTAAACAGTCTTTTTTTGACTAAAAAAAAATGGCTAGATATTTCTACAGTCAAACGAATTAAGCTATACATTACCATAAGTGACTTTATTACTTATTGGTTTTTCACCATAAGGGGATTTAAAGCTACTCATAAGGAAAGAAAACGAATATTATATTTAGCAGCAATAATGCCCCTGTTAGATGATTTAACGGATTCATTAAAAATACCTTCTAAAGATATTATTAAAGATCTAAAAAGCACCAATAACACTCTTCATCCCACGATACCTGTAATCAGATATCTATATTTCAAATTAATTGAAAATTGTTCTGAACATTTTATTTTCACCTTTCATAGGGCTCTAGAAATTCAAGATAAAAGTATCACCCAACTCCAAGAAAAAAAACTAAAAACAAAAGCTATCAAAGACATAACCTATGAGAAAGGTGGTATATCCATCTTTTTATTTAGGCTTATTTTAGATCATCCAATTAGAAAAAATGAAGAAAAATCAATTTATGAATTAGGATATTTAATTCAGTTAATCAATGACATGTTTGATATTCATAAAGACTACCTCAATAAACAACAAACACTATTTACAAATGCAACCTCTTTAAAACCATGTTTTAATGAATACAATAATACTTTAGATAATGTAATTACTAATTTTATGTCATTAGACTATGATCCTAATAATTCAATAAAAGCACTTGCTAAGATATCTACAATTACCTCCAGAGCTCAAGTATGTATAGAGCAACTTTTAGCCTGTGAAAAAAGCACACAAGGATCTTTTAAAATTGAATCTTATGAGAGAAAACAATTGATATGTGATATGGATAGGATAAAAAATATTTTCAAATCTTATAGGTTTAGTGTAACTTTTTACGAGCAACTTTTGAAATTAAACCCTTAAATTCACTTTTTTAAAAAGTAATAGTAGATTTAATGATTTTATTAACTTAAAAAATTATGTTTTTGTTGTAATCTTGTATTATTAAAACTTAAAATAGTAAAAAACAAGTTGGATTTACTAAATGCATTTATATGGTTTTCTGGAGTAGCTTTCATTTATTTTGGTCTCAATTGTTTTTATTCAAAGTTTATAAAGTCAGAGTTTGATCGCTATAATTTACCTAATTTTAGAAAACTTACTGGGTTTCTTCAGT
>Ga0206125_10004346_pt1 | contig 12657 bp, 10 predicted proteins | sample Helgoland_Spring_4_FD_148598 | JGI IMG/M metagenome (GOLD analysis project Ga0206125, IMG submission 148598) | Pelagic subsurface seawater microbial communities from Kabeltonne, Helgoland, North Sea - Helgoland_Spring_Bloom_20160331_1 | ecosystem: Environmental > Aquatic > Marine > Epipelagic ... | reverse complement strand
GCCGATTTGCGTCAGGAGAAGCTGGACATATGGGTGCGCCGCCGTTTGGCAGAAACCTATGTGCGGCTCACCCCCGACTACGCTGGCTGCGATTTCGACCGCAAGTGGTTGGGAGAAACCGCTTCGGGGGCACAGTAAATCCCGCACAGGCGCGATATTTACGGAATGGCGTCCATAGACAACCGCCCTGCCATTCAACCAAGCATTGATGTCCTCTTGCTCCTGATTGGTAGCATAGCAGGACTGGTGGTGATGGCCACTGTTTTTTCCGGAAACCGTTCCTTTGAAGAGGCTGCGCTAGGTAGCTTGACCGCAGTCCATGAGGCGCAAGGACCACAGGGCGAAAACACCCATTGCCAGCGCATTAACGAGGAAGACCAAACTGCCTTTCTTGAGTTTGTTTCGAAGTACGCTTCAACAATTTTATTTCTAGGCAACAGTCAAACCCATTCCATCAATCAAAAAAAGGAAGGTGAAGCCGTCTATCCGGAACTCATTCAAAAAAGGCTAGACAGCATTGCCATTCTTACGCATTCCATGCCCAATGCTAACCTGCAGGAATTTCTTGTTTCCCATGCATGGTGGACTGAACAAATAAATCCTGAAATGGTCGTCGTGCCCGCCTTCATGGACGATCTCCGTGAAGATGGTTTGCGAGGAGATTTCCTCAAGTCCATTGTATCGGGTGGATACCAGATGGAGACGTCTCACCCATTGGAAGTCAAATTGAATGAACAGCTCGACTTCTTGACAAATCCGCCCTCAGAAGCAGGCAGTGAGAGCAAAGAGCAAACGCCTCAAGACATCAGTGAAGCCGCACTGAATGACTGGCTGTCTGAACACACCTCAGTTTGGCGCAATCGGGCGAATGCCAGAGGGGACCTCTTCCTTGGTCTTTACGGCTTCCGGAACAAGCTATTTGGCATCAATGCCAGTACCCAACGCAAAATGATTCCGGCTCGATATGACCGCAATCTGAAGGCCTTGGATTTGCTCTGCACCCGTGCTGGAGAAAATGGACAGAGGGTGCTCGTTTACATTCCGCCCATCCGCACCGATGTGGCCCCACCCTATGATCCAGAGGAATACCTGAATTTCAAGCGCGACATCGAATCACAGGCACAACGTCACGACCATGTGGTCTTTGCCAATTTAGAGGACATTGTCCCAGGCCCCTTATGGGGTTTGAAAGCCAGCACCGATGGTTCCGGTGAACCTGAATTGGATTTCATGCACTTCCAATTCAGCGGCCATGAAATCTTGGCCAATGCCCTCATACCCATGCTGACGCCATGATATTCAACAGCGTCACTTTCCTGGTCTTTTTCACCGTGGTAGCTGGACTCTACTGGGCGTTGAACCGGACACCCCGATATTGGTTCCTCTTCATCGCCAGCCTAGTGTTCTATGGCTTTTGGAAGTGGGAATACCTGTCTGTCATTCTCCTGTCAGCAGTAACGGACTACGTCGTAGCCCGCAAGCTCGATGACCTCCCTGACGCGAAAAGAAGACAACGCAAAACATGGTTGGCCGTGAGCCTCTCCATCAACCTTGGTTTGCTGATGTACTTCAAGTACCTGCTGTTCTTCACCGAGAACTTGAACGGGCTTTTCGAAACATTGGGTGCCGCTACTCGCATACCCTATTGGGACATCCTGCTGCCATTTGGAATCAGCTTTTACACCTTCGAGACCATCAGTTACACCATAGACGTGTACAGGCGCCACCTCAAGGCCGAGCGCGAATTCATTCATTACGGGCTCTTTGTCGCCTTCTTTCCCAAACTCGTTGCAGGTCCCATTCAACGCGCTGCCGAGCTGATTGATCAACTCAAAGAAAGACCCGCTTTCGATGCGGCTTTCCTATCCCAAGGGCTGAACCGCATCCTTCAAGGACTTTTCCTGAAAGTTGTTTTGGCCGACAACTTGGCACCCGTCGTGGACGAGGCGTTCGCCATGGATCCAGGACTCCTATCCGGCATCGACGTCATCACCCTCGCCTTTCTATTTGGGTTCCAGATCTATTTTGATTTTGCTGCCTACTCCCACATCGCCTTGGGCGCTGCACTCGTGCTGGGCATCCGAATTCCCGAGAACTTCAACTACCCCTACATCTCCACCTCGCTCCGAGAGTTTTGGAAGCGGTGGCACATCTCGCTCTCGAGCTGGATCCGCGACTACCTCTACCTACCATTGACTGGAGTCAAAGTCACCCAATCCACCGGAAAAGGAGGAATTGGACAAAGCCTTGACGCCCAACCCACCGCACGCCGCCGTAACCTCGCCCTTTTCGCAACATGGGGCATTATGGGCTTCTGGCATGGTGCCAATTGGACCTTCATCCTGTGGGGACTGTACCACGCTACCTTCATCTTCATTGAAAGGAAACTGCAGCCATTAAAGCGTTTCATTCCTTGGGCATTCAGGCCTGCGGTTACATGGCCATTGACGCTCGGGGTCTCCATGCTCAGCTGGATCCCGTTCCGCGCCGAATCCCTCACGACCACATTCCAGCTCTATGGCCGCTTGTTGAATCCAAACACCCTACTGGGTATGGGCCTACGAGAAAACACCTATCTCGTGGCAGCATTGGTCATGACCCTTTTCGTCTTGGCTTGGGCTTTCGCCCACGTTGTTCTACCCAAGCTTCAACACACGCTGGCATGGTATCCCGCTCGCGTGCTGCAGTACACGGTTATGGTCGCCCTGATTTTGGTCTTTCTTCGCCCCATCAACCAATTCATTTACTTCCAATTCTGAATCATGCGCAAGTGGGGCGAATTCACGGACTTTTACTCTTCGGAGCACCACGCCCGAAACGTGGGCAAGATGTTTCGCGATCCAGAGAATGCCTTGCTGCCCAACTGGAAGCACTTGCCCGTTGGATATCATGGGCGCTCGAGCAGCATCATCGCCAGCGGCGAACCCGTTTACCGCCCCTCTGGACAGCGCAAAGAAGCCGATGGCACCATCACCTTTGGTCCCACCCGCAAGCTGGATTTCGAGCTAGAAGTCGGCGTGGTCATCTCCCGCGATTCCGAACGTGGACGGCCCATTTCCATGGCCGAGGCCGACACCTACATTGAAGGTCTCGTTCTGGTCAACGACTGGTCGGCCCGAGACATCCAAGCTTGGGAGTACGTTCCCCTCGGCCCCTTCTTGGGCAAGAACTTTGCCACAACGGTGGGCGACACCGTGGTCCCGTTAAGCGCACTGGAACCCTTCCGAATCGAAGGTCCCACGCAGGACCCCCAACCCTTGCCCTATTTGCAGCGCATCGGCCCCTCCCATTTCGACATCACGTTAGAGGCATGGCATGAGACTGCCGACGGCAGCAAGACCCTTCTCACCCACACCAACCACAAGCACCTGTATTGGGATATCCGACAGCAGTTGGTGCACCACACCTCCAATGGATGTCCCGTTCGAACAGGTGACATTTTAGCGAGCGGCACCATCAGCGGCCCCGAACGTAGCAGTTGGGGCTGCTTGCTCGAACTGTCTTGGAATGGGACCCACACTTTGCTTCTTCAGAATGGAGAAACACGGAGTTACGTGCAAGACAATGACTTCATTGAGTTGACAGGGTGGGCCGGAGAAAAACCATCCAAAACATCATTAGGAACCATCAAGAATCAGATCCTTCACTATGCTTGACGTCATCTATCTGCAGCTTGGTGCTGAAGGAATCCCGCAATTGGAAATAGCTGCTCGCAACTTGAAGCGGGTGGAACCAACAGCTAAAATTATTCTCTACTCCGACCAAACCGAAAGCAACCTTGCCCATCTTCTCATTGATGAATATCGTCATTGGCCGCACCCACTGAGCAAACAAACCAGCTCAACATTTGGCACAGCTGATTTCGGATTTGTAACGTTAGAAAAGCCCCGAGTCATACTCGATGCTCTCCACAAATGTTCTGATTGGATTCTGTTCAGTGACGTCGATATTCTAGCGTTGCAGCCGTTTTCCGTTCAACTAAGACAGTGTCTTGAGCACAATACGTTCTGGGTCAGCTGCGAAGGAAATGATCTATACCCTAGAAATCACTGTACTGGATTACTGGCCATTAAAAAGCATGAAGACACTTTAAACCTGGTGAATTCTTGGTCACAACATCACGAACTGCTTCTCAAGGACGATGGAACTTGTCATGATCAGACTGCATTTAATAGCCTCATACAAAGCAATCCAAATCTAGAAACTGGAATTCGCGTTCTACCCCTTGGATATGCCATGGCTGGATGGCTCTTTCCTATGGTTTACCCCCTTCAATTAAGCCGAGTCACCCCTACATTCTTCCATTGCAATTGGGTCAAAGGCCACGCATCTAAGTTGAAAAGACTTAGACAGGTTGAAGCCACCCTACACTACCGACATACATGGCCAAAATTTACTTTTACCCTCCTAAAACAAGCCTGTTTCCTGTGGTCCAATAATAGACCTTCGTTAAAGTTTTGGCGTCGTTAAAGTCGTTTCCAAAATGAAAATATTGGCCGCACAATATGGAATAGAACTTTTTGGACGAGAAAGGGAAAATATTGAGTGTTATAAATCATTCAAGAGACTCGGACATGAAGTCCAAGTTTTTGGCTCTTACCGCGCAGAACATGGGGGGAAAACCGGTCTACTGCTCACTCAACTTGGTCTGAAATGTGGGGAATTGCCCTTTGGATCCCACTTCTCCTTGGAATATTTCAAGCGAATGAAAGGATACTGGTGGCTTCAAATCAAGAGGATTTATTGGTGCTCTACCCTCATGTGCAAAAAGGCAAGGGAAATGGATGCGGACGCCATATTCCTCGGTGGAACCATGGAGTTTCTGTACCTCTGGCCGTGGTTGCTGATGCAAAGGCGACCCGTGATTTATCGTGTTGGCGATGCGCCCATCTGGGCTTCGCCTTTTCACAAGTCTGTGATGAAGATCCTTCTCAGCAAAGCATCACTCGTCGTTCCAACATCCCATTTCATTCACTCCGAATGCATCGCTTTACTCAACTCAACAAAGACCAAGGCGCACGTAATCTGGAATATACCTCCTGAGTTCGAAGCAAAGACAGACCCCACTGATGAACTAATATATCGCCAAGCCACCACCACGGGTCCAACAAAGTTTCTATTCGTAGGTCAAATCACACCGGAAAAAGGTGTCAAAACAATGGTTGAAGCTCTTATTGCATTAAAAGGCAACTCAAGTTGGCAATGCAGAATAGTGGGTGGAGGAACGTACACTACAGAGTTTCAGAAAGAGCTCGCGGATTTGGTGAAGAAGAGAAACCTTGAGGAGAAAATTCAATTCACCGGTCAAGTATCAAATCCAACAGAGCATTACAATTGGGCAGACTGGCATGTGCTGCCCAGTCACCTTAACGAGGCATTTGGGCTTGTCATTGTTGAAGCAAAGAAGCAAGGAACGCCGAGCATTGTATTTCCTCTGGGCGCAATGCCTGAACTCATCGACCCAGATGTCAACGGCATCATCACCAAATGCGCCTCTGTTGAAGCATTGACTGAAGCTTTTTACAAGGCGATTGCAGCCAAGCAATGCATGTCAGGCCCTGCACGGGATTCTTATGAAAAGGACTTTACTTCTGCACGATTTGATTCAGATTGGGAAACGTCCCTCAACTCACTCCACGTAAATAGTAAATAGAGCGGTTGAAACGTAACTTTATACCATGGCATTTGCATCAGATAAGGAAGCGCTGGACGCGCTGCGGGGAAAGCACGCTGAGTTAACCGCGGAGATCCGCAAGGTCATCGTGGGTCAGGAAGAGGTTGTAGAACAAGTGCTCACCTCCGTCTTCAGCGGTGGACACTGTCTGTTGGTCGGGGTCCCCGGGTTGGCGAAGACCCTCCTCGTAAACACCATCGCACAGGCCTTGGGCCTGAGCTTCAATCGCATTCAGTTTACGCCAGACTTGATGCCCAGCGACATCATCGGCTCCGAGATTTTGGATGACCAACGGAGGTTCCAGTTCAACAAGGGTCCGCTCTTCGCCAACATCATCCTGGCCGACGAGATCAACCGGACGCCACCCAAGACGCAGTCCGCCTTGCTCGAAGCCATGCAGGAGCGCTCCGTCACTGCCGCGGGACAGCGTCACGAGCTGCCGCACCCCTTCTTCGTGCTCGCCACGCAGAACCCCATCGAACAGGAGGGCACCTACCCCCTCCCCGAAGCCCAACTCGATCGCTTCATGTTCAACATCTGGGTCGACTACCCGGAATACGCCGACGAGCTTGAAGTCGTGAAGCGCACCACCGGAGGTGAATCAGCGTCTGTCAACCCCGTACTGTCAGGGGATGAAATCGCCACCTTCCAACAGCACATCCGGAAAATGCCGGTAGCCGACAACGTTGTCGAATACGCCGTCAAGCTAGCCGCCAAAACGCGCCCAGGACGCGAACACGCTCCCGACCAGGTCAACCAATACCTCAGCTGGGGCGCCGGACCGCGCGCCTCACAGTACCTCATCGTAGCGGCCAAGTGCCACGCCGCCTTCGCCGGCAAATACAGCCCCGACATCGAAAACGTGCGCGCCGTGGCGCTGCCCATTTTGCGGCACCGTATTGTCCGCAACTATAAAGCAGAAGCCGAAGGAATTACCGTCGAGAAGCTGGTTGCCGGGTTGGTCTGATCAAAACTCGACACCACGCACCCGGAACTGAGAAGCAGAACTGAGTCGATCTTTAATCAGCTCCAACTCATCTTCCTTAACAAAAAGGGCATTATCGCATTGTACTCGACAAAATTCCATCTTGCGGGTAAATGGGTTGTAATCAACCTCAACGAATCCACGTCCATTAAGTTCGAGTCGAATGGATTCATCTGAATACCCATAAGCTTCACCAGAGCCATTTAATTCTACCATAATGCCAAGGCAATTCTCTAGCGTTCGTCTTGCACCTCGAATCACTTCCATCTCGTAGCCCTCAACATCCAGTTTAATGAAGGTTTGAGAAGCATCTTTGATCATCTCATCGAGGGTAGTAACTGGAACGACCACCCCTTTTTTCGATTGAGCCGGCAAAACGTGATTGACCGTATCCAGATCACTCGAGAATCGCAGCTCCCCCAACTCCCCCCCCACACCCATATTCACGGCAGAATCTACAGGCAATTCATTCAATTCCAAATTGTCTACAAGTCTTTTGAAAGTGCTCGGCACTGGCTCAAAAGACATAAGGTCACAACCCACTTCACGTCCCAATAGAATGCTGTAGGAGCCAATGTTTGCTCCTATATCAAGAAACAAGTCGGAAGAGCGACAGACGTGAAGAAAAAATGCCATTTCACGGAATTCATGGAGCCCCGCATATACATTACCTGTAGCACCCGTCATACCCCTAGAAACCAGAAGCTTAGAGCTCTGGCCGAATTGCATTTTTGAATCCTTCCGAATTCTGCTAATCGTTTGCCACCAAATAACACGGAGTAGGGAAGCCAATTTCCGATGACCTGCTACGGGGTGATCCCAAATAAAGCGTAGCAGTCTTCTCATAGAGTATCTCTTCTCACTACACAGTTCTCCATGACGAGCATGTCCATCGAGGTGCGGGCGTAGCAAGCATAGGCGTGCTCGGGGGCATTCACAATGGGCTCGTTTTCGTTGAAGCTTGTGTTTAGCAGTATTGGGACACCAGACTTGGCATAAAATGCGCTGATTAGCGCATGATACCTCGGCGTCACATCCTTGTACACGGATTGAAGTCGTCCTGAACCATCCACATGGGTTACCGCAGGTATTTGGGCCTGCCGCTCCTTTTTGATGGGGAACACCTTTTCCATAAAGGGAACAGATTCATCCAACTCAAACCAGTCCGAAACATGCTCACTGAGGATCGAAGGCGCAAAGGGTCGGAAGCTCTCGCGGCGCTTGATTTTTGAATTCAACAGGTCTTTGGCATCTGAGCGGCTCGGGTCCGCAATAATGCTCCGGCCACCCAGAGCACGTGGCCCGAATTCTGCCCTTCCATTGAACCATCCAATGACCTTGCCGTCCACCAAGGCGTCTGAGACAACATCATACAACTCCTCATCTGAAGTGTAACGCGTGTACTCGACGCCTTCCTTCTGCAAGAACTGCTCCACTTCATCATTGGTATAACGGCATCCAGTATGTGCCCGGCGCAACGTAGCCACCCTCTGTTTACCCAAATTTGCGTGGAGGTGGTATTGGGCAGAGCCCATGGAGATACCGGCATCGTGACCCGCTGAAGGGATGTACACCTCCTTGAAAGGGGTGTTTCGGGTGATTTTCCCATTTGCCACGCTATTCTGTGCTACACCCCCAGCAATGCAAACCCTGTCCAGTCCTGTTAGCACCTGCAACCGGTTGAGAACATGGAAAATCACATGCTCGCAGTGCCGTTGCACGGATGCCGCAAGGTCCATGTGATACTGCTGAAGGTCCTCCCCTTTTTGACGGGTAGGACCGAACACCTCTTCGAACCTTTGCCCAAACAAGGGTGCAACGCTAGGAAGGTTATCCGGGTAACTGACAACACCACCATCCAATCGGTAATCCTTCATTGGGAAGTGATAGGTGCCCTTCTCATCAATGGGTAGAAATGTGGCGACCTGATCTACATACTTGGGGTCGCCATATGGTGCAAGACCCATGACTTTATACTCATCGCCGTAATGCGGAAAGCCCAAGTACTGGGTAAACGCCGTGTAGAACAATCCCACACTGGCAGGGAAATCTTCACTCTCCAGCACTTCGATGTCTGTGCCCCTTCCTCGGGCCAACATGGTCGTCGTGAAATCCCCTGAACCGTCAATGCTAAGGATTGCTGCCTCTTCGAAGGGGGAACTAAAAAATGCCGAAGCCAGGTGGCTGCGGTGGTGTTCAATGAATTGGATCTTGGACTTGATCATTTCCACATCTACCCCAGGCTCCACCTCATCAAAGCGCTCATGAAGTTTCTCGATATCGTCCTTGTTGACGGACCGCTGCGACCACATGGACCACGCCGCACGAGGATGCTTGAGCACAAACCGAGCCTTTCGGTCTCGCTTGGCGGAAGGATCCCGTCCGATGGTAATCGCGGTGACATCCTCCAGCGCACACCCCGCTGCTTTCAGGCAGAACTTGATAGCTTCGGTTGGAAAGCCAGCCCAGTGCTTGATCCTTCTATATCGCTCTTCTTCTGTTGCGACGAGCAATTCCCCGTTTACGAAAATCGCCGCCGAACTGTCAGCATGGTAGGCATTCAAACCCAATACGATGGTACCTTTCTCCATGAACATGCAATTGGCACTAAAGATACGATGAACAAACAGCCTCTTTTAAGGTCCATAACCACCCGTTTGACTCCTTGGATTAACCGGTCAATGCACCTCAAAAATGAGAACATTAGCACTCCGCAAGAAACCAACGACCTGATAAGTCAGCTACTGGTCTCTCGTCAACCGACTTTGGTATCGAGATTGGGTAGCACAGAGGCACACAGCTGCATTCCATATTTTTCATCGCGGAACAGACATCTATTCCTCCGAACCAAATACCTTCTTGGGATGACCCCTGATTTCGTGCCCGCAGTTTCTGATGCTGCAACCTTACACGAGCTCCATTCATCTTCCGGCGTATTCCCTGAGACAGAAAGAGAATACGATTCATTTTGCCAAGCATATATCCAGAGCATGAAACACATTGATGTGCTAGGAAGTTGGCTCAGCGTGGAGAATTATTATGGCCAATTTCTGGGAATGTCCACAAAAGTGCATTTAACACACTTGAATCCTTTGCTCCACCCTGTCAATTCCTGGACGCGACACCTCACAAGCAGAAAGGTGCTAATCATTCACCCCTTCAAGGCCAGCATTGAGTATCAGCTCAGACGACGGGACCGAGTTTTTTCCGATGCTTCCTTGATACCGGATGCAGACTTCAGCTTTCTTGTTCCTCCTCAAGCATATGGCGGCACCAGTACATGGGGCTCCTCTTGGAGCGAGAATTTGGAAAACATGAAAAATGCTGTGAATACCATTGAATTCGATGCGGCTATTTTGGGTTGTGGAGCATATGGCCTGCCCTTGGGTGCGCACATAAGGAAAATTGGAAAGCAGGCCATTCACATCGGCGGTGATTTGCAACTCCTTTTTGGCATCATGGGAACGCGATGGGAAGGGAAATCTTGGCTAGAAAAAGTATACACAGACCACTGGATCCGACCTCTTCCCGAAGACCGCCCTAAACATTTTAACAAAGGTGAACGAGGCCAGACGCCTTATTGGTGATGCTCTAAATCAACCACCTGGTCGCATTTGGCTGCAAGTTCCCGGTCGTGAGTAATCAAGATGACCATGCCTCCCCTATTGGTGATGTCTTGGAGCACCTCAAACACTCCGTCCCTTGTTTGGGTGTCCAATGCGCTCGTGGCTTCATCCAATACAAGGATGGGCTTGTCCATAAGAAGCGCCCTGAGGAGCGCAAGTCGCTGCTGTTGCCCTCCGCTCAAATTTGAGGCTCCTTCGTTCAGTAGGAATTCAAGCGGTACCTCACCCAAACAATCACTGAGCTGGAGCCTTTCAACCCAATTCAAAAAGACCATCTCATCCACAGATCTCCCCTCCACCCCCATGGTCAGATTCTCGAGCACGGAGCCCCTGAACAAAAAAGGCTGCTGACTGAGGTACGCCATATTGCCCAACCAAGCCTGAACAGGTAAGGCCTGAAAAAGTGTCCCTTTGCTCTTTCCTGATGCCGAGCGCAACCAGATTTGGCCCACGTCCGGTTCATGCAATCCCAAAATCGCATTCATCAACGTGGACTTCCCACAACCAGAAGGACCCACCAGGCAATGAATTTTACCCATTTCAAGATCAAGGCTCAGATCTTCAAGCACCGGCATAGGTAACGCGCGATACCCCAGGGTCAAGTTCTCACAAACGATGACATCTCCCATTTCGATGTGTACGTCCTCCAACCGAGCCGCACTCGCACCCAACATTCTTCGGGCCTCCGCCTTTTCCATCGCCTCTAAAAAATACCAATTGGTCCTCATCGACAACACAGAAGCAGCCAATCTATTCATAGACGGCATGACTCGATAAGAAGCCAATGCCATCAATGTGAGAAGCGTGAAGAACTCCGTACTTCCGGTCTTAAGCAACAGGCCCACAATGATGGCACCAGCAATCGCCGCAATACTCAAGACTTCATACATCTTGCTCGGGAAGTTATTGATGACCGACTGCCTTGTAGATATCCGTATGATGGACCATAAGTTCCCCAAGAAGTTGTCCCGCACTGCTGCCGTTGCTTGGAAAGTAATTACCTCCAAAAATCCCCGAACAGCGTTGGTGACCAGCGTATTGCTTCTCGGCCCTAACTCCTTGAACTGCCTGCCATAGGCATGAACACGGTTTTTTGTCACACCCCGAACAATCACAACCCCCACAATCAAAATGGCCGAAACACTAGCGAGCACAATGGGTGAATACACCAAAAGTCCAACTGCAATGAGGGCAATCACAAACAGCTCATTGATGAGCTTCAACCCTCCCACCACAAACGTGTTGGTAAACCCACCAGGCCACGAGGTGATTTCGGCTAAGACTTTTCCACTGTCCTTGCTTCTCATCTCCTCTAGGCTATGGCCAAAGTGATAACTCCACATCACACCCGTCATCCGAAAAGAGATGCGATACCCGAATCGACTTTGCACCCAACTTATCAGCAACCCAAAAACGGCCTTGCAAAAAAAAGCGCCGACCATTGACAATGCCAGCGCGATCATGAAGCCTTCCGCAGTCAAAGAAGGATGGAGACGCCTTCCAGCTTCAAAAACAACTTTGAGAATTTCATTAGTCTGAATTTGCCCAGGATCCAAAACCACCCCTATCACTGGCAGCACTGCTGCCAGTCCGAGAATGTCCACAAAACTGTTCGCCACAATCAAGATGAACATCCAAACCAACCCTCGTTTTTCGCCCTCATTCAAAATCCGAAATGAGCGCCTCAGAAAACCAAAAGGTGTATCGAGCCGAGCCGAGCTCATGAAAACTCGTGTGTCTGAGCGCGATCAGGGCCCATGCTGACGATACTGACCCGCGTACCAGTCAATGCTTCAATTTCCTGAACGTAAGCGTGAAGAGAGGAGGGCAATTCCGTGCCTTCACCGGACTGGCCTGCTCCTGGCCAGCCTTGGCGGGACGCAAAGACAGGATGCACCAGTGCCTCCTCGAGCAAATAAGGAAGGTGCTCCGAGGTCTTGCCATCCACTTCATAATGGGTACAGACTTGCACTTCATCAAAGGCATCGAGGACGTCGGCCTTCATCATGCACAACTGGGTCGCGCCGTTGAGCATGCACGCGTGCTTCAATGCCGGTAAATCGAGCCAGCCGCATCGGCGGGGGCGGCCTGTGGTGGCACCGAATTCATGACCTGCTGCCCGCAATGCCTCTCCAGTTTCACCGTGGAGTTCCGTGGGGAAAGGTCCAGACCCCACACGGGTACAGTACGCTTTAAAAATTCCAATGACCTCTCCAATGCGGGTAGGGGCGACCCCAAGACCCGTGCAGGCCCCGGCAGCAGTTGTGGTCGAACTGGTCACAAACGGGTAGGTTCCAAAGTCGATGTCCAGCAATGTGCCTTGGGCGCCTTCAGCCAGAACACGCTGGCCCGCATCAAGCTGGTCATTGATC
>Ga0206125_10004344_pt1 | contig 12668 bp, 13 predicted proteins | sample Helgoland_Spring_4_FD_148598 | JGI IMG/M metagenome (GOLD analysis project Ga0206125, IMG submission 148598) | Pelagic subsurface seawater microbial communities from Kabeltonne, Helgoland, North Sea - Helgoland_Spring_Bloom_20160331_1 | ecosystem: Environmental > Aquatic > Marine > Epipelagic ... | reverse complement strand
CCTGTCGAAGAACCAGAGAACCCGAAACCAAAGACTTACTCGATGACCTGGGCGCAGCGGCTCAAGCGTGTATTCGCCATTGAAATTGAGAAGTGTGAAAAGTGCGGTGGACCCGTTCGAATCATCGCATCGATTGAAGACCCAGATGTTATTCAGAAGATCCTGAAGCATCTGGGGCTGGATCAGCCAGAGGATCCACAGAACCGCTCACCGCCTAAGGACCTGACTGATCAACAAACGACGTTATTCTGAAGGCCAGCACATCGATTACAGAACGGTGAGGGTCGCGATCGACCAGAGACTGATTCTAGAGGCAATTCGCCGAATTTCTGATGCCAAACTCATTCAACTCGTGGATGAAGCCGCCCGAAAGGGGGGATTGAAAGCAACTCCCAAGGATGACGATACTTTTCTGAATGATGAAAAAGGGTGTTTATTCTTACTAAACGCAGTCGCGTAGTAAGATTGACTGGATTTATGACCAGCACGTGCTTATGCCTTCTACGATAAAAGCGAATGCAGGTATTGATCCCCATGACCAGATCGCGTTCGCCGAAGAGCTTCGCAGCGATATACCTGCTGCGGTTGCTATGTGTAGCTGGACTTCACGTCCGACTTGGGATCAGTTGACTAAGCTATGCTTTCATATGTGGAACACTTTTGGCGGGAAGAGGAGCCGCTCTGGGGTTTATTCGCATAAGCAGTTGGCAAGGAACATCATGGCATTGAGCCAACGCCCCTCTATTGCAGAAATGATCCAAGAGCAGCTTGATTACTTTAAAGATGACAAAATTGATGCGCATATTGACGACGTGCTTTCTTTCTTAAGAAACTGGGCAGGTTTTAACTTCCCTCGACTTCTCAGAACGATGGATTTAATACAAAAGGAAGTACTTGATGAGGCAGACGCTGGTAACTTTCTCAGTTATGCAGCGCAAGTCGAGTGCTGGTTTCGCGACCCAGTCATTTCGGCTCTAGATGAATATGGACTCCCAATGCAGATTGTTGACGAGATTCAAAACATCGTATTGGTTGAAGGTGACTTTGACGCAACTGTCGATAAAATTCGGGAACTGGACGTACAGAGTCTAAATCTTCACCCATTCTCATTAGAAATAATTGAAGACTTCCAGAACTCATTTAGATAACCCAACATTTACCCCGTACTTGCCTCGGAACCCACTCTACCCAACACGGGCCAAATCTCAGTTAGTTGGACCATTCAAATCAGTTCATTGAGGCCGAAACAGCCTAAATGGCATAGGTCGGTGCGATATCAGAGCCTATTGACAGGTGATGTATAATCTTTCCTGTTTTTGACTATTAATAGGAAAGTAGACACATCACCTATGAGTAAAATCAGCTACCTACAGTCTGCCAAGTGGTCCACCCCAGCCATCGTAAACGGGAAAGTTCCCAGAAAACCCTACAAAGAGTTACGGCCTCGGGAGTACTTAACCCCAGAGGAAGTAGATCGGCTGATGGCGGCTGCGAGAAAGCTTGGACGTCATGGTCATCGAGACAAGACCATTATCTTGTTGGGATATCGTCACGCTCTACGGGTGAGTGAACTGAGCAGTCTGCGATGGGACATGATTGACCTGAAAACTGGCCTGATCCATGTCTCCCGGTTGAAAAACGGCATTGATTCGGTTCATCCAGTTCGCGGACCAGAACTACGAGCACTAAGACGATTGAAGAAGGACTATCCCAACACACCGTACGTCTTCGTGTCTGAGCGCGGGGGTCCGATGACAGATTCTAACGTCCGCAAGATGGTTAAACGGGCTGGTGAAGAGGCTGGTATTGGATTTCCATGTCACCCTCATATGCTAAGACACTCAGCGGGTTATAAGCTGGCTAACGATCAGCAGGACACTCGTGCCATCCAGCATTATATGGGGCATCGAAACATTCAACATACGGTGCGGTATACCGAACTGGCACCTGATCGTTTTAAGGATTTCTGGAAAGATTAGAATTGATACTTTCAGCTATCGGTTCAAGGAGTTCAGGTGCCTCTCAGAGCAGTCAATAAAGCTCGGGAGTTTCTGGCTTTTGAGTTCGAAGAAGATGAATGGGAAGAACTTAAAGCAACGTACAGGCAGCACAAGCTGTTGATGCCATGCTGTGCTGCTTCTGCGATACCGAAAACTAGCAAGCTAGGAAACTTTTACTTCGCACACTCTCGGAAAGCTGGGTGCGTCTATCCGCCTGAAAGCGCAGAGCATCTTTTCTTAAAGACGATCATCGCACGGGCGGCATCAAGTTCTGGCTGGAAGACCACCACCGAACATCGAGGTGTAGATAGCGATGGCAATGTGTGGATCGCTGATGTCTTCTGCGAGGATGGATCGAGGAAAGTAGCCTTAGAAGTCCAAATTTCTCGACAGTCTCGTGATGTGACTCTTGAGAGACAATATAAATACAAGACCTCCGGAATACGCGCAGCATGGTTTGGGGCCGATACCGTTTTCGAATCCAACTATATTCATGCGAACAAAGACACACCATTCTTTCGCATTACCAAGCCCAATCTGAGCAGTGTTCCGATGATGACAGATTTTGGCATCAGTCTTGAGTTATTCGTTGAGAAGTTACTGACCGGTAAGGTGAAATGTGAAGACGATCACTGGGAATATCAAATCGAGTATGTAGAAGACGTGTGCCCCGTCTGTAATAGTCAAGTCAAGCAGGTGGTCGGCTCCAGTATTGACGTATATGGGGAAAGAATTCTCACCATTTCGAATACGCCAAAGGTGCTCAGAAGGGTTTCACTTTTAGTAACGAACAATTTCTTGGTTGATCATGAGTTAAACAAACTGGGTGAAGATGCATCTGGAAACATGTCCAATATTTGCTTGCACTGTGGCGCTACTCAGGAGAATCATCGTGTGCTTGACCGACTCTCACGCTTTAAAGAAACAGGAACTGTGGATTTTTTAAGTCCAACGGAATTCACCAGTACGTGGGTTGTGAAATAGCTTGAACAACCTCTGCCCTGCTGTATGCCCTATCTTCAAGTAAGCACTTCAATTTCAAGCGTAGAGTGTTCAATCGAGTGCAATTCCTTCAACAACTCTCGTAACTCACTCTTTATGTCTTCCTGATGACCAAGCCGTTCCTTACGAATTTGGACATGCGCTTCCAGAGCACTCCGATGTTCATCAATTTGCCAGACGTGAACATGGTAAACGTGCTCAACTCCATCAATTGAAGTCATCGACTCGACTAATGACGGCACCGAAACATGTTCCGGTGTCCCATCCATCAATAACTGCATTACAACAGGCATGGTTGACGCTCCTTGCCAGAGCACGACACCTGCGATAACCAATGTCACCAAAGTATCAACCCAGTACCACTGAAAGAGCAGAACGAGTGACCCCGCCAACATCACACCAAGAGATGCCATGGCATCTGAAACGTTGTGAAGAAATGCAGCCTTGATGTTGACGCTATTTTTTGAGGACGAAAACGTCAAGAATGCGGTGATCAAGTCGATGCACAAAGCCACCCCGGCGATCACGACAACTATCCATCCTTCGATAGCTTCAGGGTTAAACAACCTCCACAACGCTTCATAGACTAGGTACAGGCCAACCAGAATAAGTGTCGTGAGATTAATCAGCGCCGCGATCACCTCTGCTCTCCGGTAACCAAACGAACGACGAACATCGGGAGGTTTGCGCCCGATTACTCTTGCTAGAAGTGCTATTCCAAGAGCACCGGCATCGCTCAAGTTATGGAGAGCGTCCGCGATCAATGACAGGCTGCCGGAGACTAAGCCGCCGATCACTTGAACGACGGTTAAACCGACATTAATGCCGATGGCAACAATCAGTTTCAAATCGCTCAACGATTCTGTGTCGTGGCTGTGCCCCTTGTGTCCTGTGAACGGTTCCACTTCTTACCCTTTCCCTTAGCTAAGTTTGCTTGTGCACTTCATCGTTCGCGCTCTCTTTTCGTTTCCATCCACTCATAGATCACTGGTAGCAACACGAGAGTCAACAAGGTTGATGTGATTAACCCCCCGACCACAACTGAAGCCAAAGGTCTCTGTGTCTCTGCACCGACACCAGAAGAAAGAAGCATTGGCATCAGACCAAGAATGGCAACGCTTGCAGTCATTAGGACGGGCCGCAATCTCATCTCAGCACCTTTCCTAACCGCTTCGGCAACATCTAACCCTTTCTCTCTGAGTTCATTGATGAAGCTAACAAGAACTATGCCGTTCAGCATCGCAACACCAAACACAGCAATAAAACCAATCGCAGATGGAACTGAGACATATTGGCCACTGATGGCAAGCGCGATTAATCCACCTACCGTTGCAAACGGCACATTGGCAATAATCAAGGCTGCATACCGAATTGAATTGAATGCGGTATAGAGCAGAACAAAGATGAAGAAAATCGTTAGCGGCACGATAATTGACAATCGTGCAAGGGCACGTTGCTGGTTTTCGAATGCACCTCCCCACTCGATCCAGTAGCCCGGTGGAAGTTCAACTTGAGCGGCGATGGCAGCGTTTGCATCCGCTACGAAACCATCAATGTCTCTGCCTTGAACATCCATTTGAATAACAGCATAGCGTTGAAGTTGTTCTCGTCTGATGAAGGAGTAACCTTCAGCAACGCTGACATCCGCAACTGTACGCAGAGGAACGATAGCGCCACTACTAGCTTGTAATGGTATGTTCTCGATTGATTGCACAGATTCTTTTGAGCGATCATCTAGTCTTGCGGTGATATCGAATCGTCTGACACCATCAATGAGAGTAGATACGGGCTCATTACCTATCCCTGTTCGGACAACAGACAAAACGTCATCTGCATTTAAACCAAAACGTGCAAGCTGATCGCGTTTAACCTGAATTCGTATTTGAGGTTTTCCAATATTTGCTTCTAGTGACAAGTCAGCAACACCATCCACTCCAGCGATAACATCCTTAACCTCTTCGCTAACGCGGTCGAGTTCAGACAAGTCTTCGCCGTATATCTTTGCGGCGAGTGTTGCCCTCACGCCAGATATCAGCTCCTCAACTCTCATCTGGATAGGCTGTGTAAACGCAACCACAGCGGTAGGAACAACGACCTCCAACTCTTCTCTCATCTCTTCGGCTAAATCGGGAACGGTTCGTTTCTCGGGCCACTCATCGATAGGCTTTAACTCCGTGTAAATCTCCATGTAGTTCACATCGGCAGTCTCTCCCTTTTCTGCCCGACCTATCATCGCTACTGTGGTTTCAACCTCCGGGAAATTGGAAAGGGCATTTTCGATGTCTTTGGAAATCTCGATTGATTGATCAAGAGATGTGGATGGAATCGAAGTAACTCTCCACATAATGGAGCCTTCTTGTAACTGAGGCATAAACTCTTTTCCCAAGAAAGGGAACAAAAGCATACTCGCCGCCAGAACACCTGCGGCCGAGATGACAACGACGCGCCTATTCATAAGTGACCAGTTGAGAAGTGGCAGGTAAATCTTCTTGATATGCCTAACAAGCCAAGTATCTCGTTCTTCCTTAGGTTGAAGAATCAAAGCTGCTAGTACAGGTATCAGCGTGAGAGTAAGCAACAGCGAACCTGCCATAGCAAAACTGATGTTGAATGCCATGGGTTTAAACAACTTTCCTTCAAGCCCTTCAAGCGCGAAGAGAGGAAGAAAGACGACAATAATAATGAGAATGGCAAATGCTATTGGATTGGCAACTTCCCTCGCAGCCTCCAAAACGGCACTGGTCTTATCGACATCTTCACCTCTTTTTTTACGCTCGGCCATAATCCTGAAGGCGTTTTCCACCATGACCACCGCGCCATCGACCATCATTCCAATGCCGACTGCCAAGCCCGCCAATGACATCAAATTGGCAGAAAGACCGGCTTCCCCCATAAAAATGAACGCGATTAACATCGCAACAGGAAGCGCGGTGATGACGACAATGGCTGATCGAATTTCTCCAAGAAAGAGAAACAGAACGATAGCGACAAGAAGCGAACCTTCTACAAGTGCACGTACAGCAGTGCCGACTGCCTCATCTACCAAATCGGTACGTTCGTACACAGGCCGAAGCGTGACATCATCTGGAAGTGACTGATTAACGATCTCTACTTTTTCTTTAACAGCTTCAACGACGTTCGCTGCATTCTCACCCATGCGGGCAAGTGCCATACCCAGCACAACTTCCTTGCCATCACGCGTCACTGCACCAAAGCGAACTCCTCCAGCCTGTTCGATACTTGCGACATCACGTAGATAAACCGGTGTTCCATCTACAACTTTGACAACCATCGCGCCGATATCGTGTTCATTGGACACAAGACCCAATCCCCGAACAAGATACTGCTCGGCACCTAGATTAATGTATTGGCCACCAACCTGTCGGTTGTTTGCTTGTATGACCTCTATGACATCCGTGAAGGAAAGTTCGTATTTAATAAGGTTTAGAGGATTGATAACCACCTGAAACTGGCGCTCTTGACCACCCCAAGACATGACATCGTCAACGCCAGAAGCTGTTCGCAAAATTAACCTTACGCTCCAATCATGGAGGGTCCGCAGGTCCATATCGTTGATATCAGCATTCAGCTTTTCATCTTCACGCTCAAGCGTGTACCAAAAGACCTGACCTAAACCAGATGTATTGGGACCCATTTCCGGAGTCCCATACCCCTCAGGTATTCTGTCTCCCACTTCTTGCAGCCGCTCCATCACTAGACGACGCGCAAAATAGATATCCATGTCATCTTCAAAATAAACAGCGACGTAAGACAGGCCGAACAAGCTGACAGAACGTATTTCTTCAACTTTGGGCAACCCCGCCATGCCGGATTCGATGGGAAAGGTGAGCAATTGCTCAACATCTTCAGCGGCGAGTCCGGGAGATTCGGTGTAAATATTTACCTGTGCAGGCGTTACATCAGGAAAGGCGTCGATTGGAACACTGACAACAGCCCGCCAACCTAAGAACGCAATCACCCCGAAGGCAACCAACACTAAGAATTTATATTTAAGAGATGATTCAACAAGTTTCTCTAACATGATTGTCCCCTTTTAGTCGTGGTCGCCAATGGATGACTTCAGGAGCAACGATTTGAGATAAAACACGCCTGCAACCGCAATTTCATCTCCCAGTGAGATGCCGCGCTCGATCACGGTCCATTCACCAATCGTACTGTTAACTTCAATCGGGGCCGGGTAGAACTCATGTCCTTCTACACGAAGAAACACGTTCGGTTGGCCTCCGATTATGGTGACCGCTGTATTAGGCACCGCCATGACGGCGTTACCTTCTCCAACAGAAATCTCAACCTCAACAAACTGTCCGGCGTGGATCAAATCGCCAGCGTTGTCTACTTCAATGCGGATAGCCTGAGTTCTGGTTTCTTCGTTAAGCCGGTGGTGTAGTTGAATCACCTTTCCTATAAGTGATCGTCCACCCACGTCAATTCGCGCAGGTGTACCAGACTCCACGTGCGGCAATAGTGAAGGAACTGCTTGAGCGTTTACCCATTTTGATGACTCATCAGTGATTTCTAACAGGGCTCTACCGGGGTGGATAAACTCTCCCAACACGAAGTCATCTGATAAAACAGTGCCATTTTGAGAAGAGAGCAGATCAAACTCACCCGTTGCCAAACTTGCATCCCCTTGCTTGAGTAGGGCAGTGGCTTGTTCAGTACTCATACCGTATGCAATAACCTTCGCTAGGGATTGCTGGCGGTCAACTTGCGCTTGTGTGTAACGTTTCTCTCCAACCGTCTGTTCGCCGAGCTTAGTCACACGCTGCCATTCTTTCTCTGCAACGATTAGCTCACCTTGAGCTTCCGCCATTACCACACTTGATAGCGTCACCAAGCGTTGTAGCTTCGCCACTTCATCACCAAGCTTTACGTGACGGGACACGATTTGTGCAGGGATGCGAGGCGTTACACTAGAAGAGCGATAGGCATTGGCGATGACTTCGCCGGGGAGCCGAACGCTCTCCGAAAGCTTTCTTTCCTTTACTTGATCAACAACAATCTTTGCCTCAATTTGTTGCTCTGCGCTTAACTCTATCGCGGAGCCTTCCTCTTCTTCATGGCCATGTTCATCTTCACTGGAAAATGCCGGGAGACTAATTGTCAAAATCAATATAGCTCCCACCATCACTGCTAAGTTCCACATTTCATTACTTCCTTTATTTGTTAGATCGAGCCGCATTAGGATTCTCCTTGGAGCCAAGATTCAACCCGCCCAGACGCACGAAGCCATTCAAACCACGAATCCCACAAATCGAGTCGAAGTTCTATTGCAGTCTCTTGCACGTCCAATGTCTGGCGGAGTTGTACAAGATATTCAGTTGCACTTAACTCTCCCGACTCCCAGAGCTTGTTAAGCTCAGAACGCTGCTCACCAAGGCTTTTGAGACCAACATCTTCCCATTCGGTCCATGCTTCATACGAAATCTGATACCGGGTTATTGCACTACGTACCCTTGCTGTCGTCTGACGATGAATCCCGTCTCTGCGTTGTTTGGACTCCTCGCTTCTCGCCAACGCAGCGGAAACTTCAGCCCTGAAATTGTTGCGAACATGTATTGGCAAGGAAAACGACAGCGCCACTAAATCCTCATCACCTTCTTTACCTCCAACTAATCCAAGCGTCGGATCAGGCTTTCGTTCTTTTTCCCTGAGTTGAACTTCTTCCTCAGCTCGACGAACCGCCAGCCTTGCAACAACGTTTTCAGGTAACTCGCTGACATCGTAGGCATCGCTGCCACTAGGTGGGGTAGGAAAGGATTGAGCCAGTTTTGGCCAACCGACTGTGGATGGAGGAAAAAAGCTTAAGACTTGTTGACGAGCATCCGAGAGACTAACGACAGCATTCGCCCTTTGCATTTTCGCTTCTGTTACAGCCAAATGCGCAAGGTTCATCTCAACGCTGGTAAGGTCTCCGACGCTAAACCTCTTTTTGGCGATGACAGAAAAATCGTCCATTAACGATGCTCGGTCATTTGCAAGCCGTTCACGTTCGGTCCCGAGGTCGAACGCAGCCAAAAGACCCAACAGGTCTGTTATAACCTCCCATCTCGTCAGCTTGTATGTTGCTTCAGCAATCGCTTGCTCAGCATCCGCCATTGACCTTTGAGACTTGCTCTTGCGAGTCCAATCGAGTGTCTGGCTGAGACCCACGGTTCTGGTCTGTTCCTCAGCGTTTTCTGCTTCAAAGCTCAACTCCGGGTTGTACAAAGGGCGTCCGGCAGCTAGTGCCTCCGCTTCTGTGGCCTTGAGAGCTTGAAAGGAAGCTATTACATCTGGGTGACTTGCAACCAGTGTTGATACAAATTGATTTAAAGATGGTGTGCCATCATCTCCATGGGAGAAACTGGGCTGTAGTGCAGTGACAAGTGTTAACAGCACAACCAACATTGGATAGAACTTAGGATTCGCCATGAGCGACCTCTCTCTCTTAAAACTGGAATCGTTCCCTGAACGTTAGGCGCGAAAAAGCACCTGACAGATCAGGACGTTAAGAAATTGAGGTTAGACGTTGGGCGGTGGTGTCGGAGGAACTAAGACTTGAGAGACATGTCGGCCAGCATAACGGGACACTTGGTTATCCAAATGACGATCAGTTGAGAGTTCAGTTACGGTAGGCGTTGCCGCACAGTGCCCGTGACAGCAATGCTGGCAATGTTCGCCATCCAACTCCTCATCTGATAATTCTCCGCCATGGGAGGAGAGGCCGTGACCAAACTCCTTCAGGTGGCTTTGGTCATCATTGTGTAACAAATCACCGATGTCCAAATCAGACATAGCCTCTAAGCTCACCAAAATTAGCGATAAGATCAGAATGCGTGGAAGAATCAGCGACATGTTCACGATGTTATACGAGTCCTTCGTAGATTAGTAGTTTGCTCAATTTCTTGCGTCTATTGCTCAGTTCATCGTACCAGCGCATGTTGACGCGAGACCCATAATATGAAATATTCATCATATGTTAATTACTTCATATAAAACAAATGGACTACACACTAATATTTCTTACTTCTTGCTTCCTCATACTCGTTGTCTTTCTGCCTCTTGCACGTCTTAGGCTAACTACCGGTGTTTGGGGTATTGTTATTCGCGAAAATTCTGACGAAGTTGAAAACATCGTCCGAGTTGCCACATCTATCATGCTCTTAGGACTTTTTGGTCTGGCTCTGGTCGTTGCCAAAGTTGGGATTGAGGCGCTTTCACCTTTTTTAGCGGTTGATCAGACTAAACCTTTTGGCGTGATTCTTGGAATACTAGGTATGCTGGTCGTGATTGTGGCACAAGCTCAGATGGGTGCTTCGTGGAGGATTGGTATTGATGATGAGCCCACAGATTTGTGCACGAAGGGACTATACGGTGTAGTACGGCATCCAATTTATACTGGAATCGTGATTTGTTTACTCGGTGTTCTACTGGTCGCCCCGACAGCATGGACTTTGAGCATCATTTTACCCGGCTTTCTGCTGATATCCCTGCAAGCAAGATTGGAAGAAGCACATATGCGACGACAACATGGTTCTGAATTTACTGGATGGGCACAGCGTACAGGGCGGATTATTCCCGGACTAGGACGTATTAGGACTAATCTTGATGAGTAGACAGAAGAAGACATCATTTCCGGAGCCAGTCGTTGAGAAAGGTGTCGAGTTGTTCGCCGCTTTAGCGCACCCAGTCCGCTTACGGATTCTTCTTGAGTTACGCGATCACGGTACGCTCTCCGTCGGTAACTTATCTGAGATACTGAAGATAGAGCAAAGCTCGATGTCACATCAGTTGGCGATTCTGAAACGCACTCATCTAGTCAAATCCAAAGCCGAAGGAAAAAGTCGGATGTATGAGTTAGCGGATAAACACGTTGCACACATCGTCGGAGATGCTCTGATCCATGTAGATGAAGCCTGAAGGCGTCGTTAATCGGCTTTCGCAATCGCAAGAATACGCCGGGCTCCGTTTAACACGATCAGCCCGATAATTGTCCCGATGATCAAGTCAGGAAGATTTGAGGCAGTAGCGGTGACAAGCACACCGGCAAGAATCACTCCCGCATTTGCGATCACATCATTGGCAGAGAATATCCAGCTTGCCTTCATGTGAGCACCACCTTCACGGTGTTTGAAGATGACGAGTAGACACACAATGTTGGCTATCAGTGCTACAACCCCCATAGCGATCATAAGGAACGATTCTGGCTCACTACCGTATAGAAACCTTCGACCAACCTCTAGCAAGACGCCGACGGCCAAAAGTGCCTGTAGCCAACCTGATACTCGTGCAATGCTTTGTTGCTCTTTCCGGGAACGATAGACGACGAGAAAAGACAGTCCATAGACGCTTGCGTCAGCCAACATGTCCAACGAATCGGCGATCAATCCTGTGGATTCGGCATATATCCCGGTTGCAAATTCCACCAAGAACATCGTGGCATTGATGGCGAGTAGTAATTTGAGGTCCCCTGATTCCTGAGCCTTGTCGGCTGAAGCATCTATTTCTTCATCCGAAGCACCTGCCATTGAGAGAATAGAGGCACCAAGGTTTAGAGGATCTAGCTTGCTGAGAACCTCTTCAGAGGAGTTGTCATGAATCACCTCAAGTTCTCGCTTACCAAGATCGAACTGAAGCTGCTTGATAGCTGTGTTTTCGTCCAATGCCATTCTAACCATGCCTTCTTCAGAGGCACAGTCCATCTTTGACAATCGAAATTTTGTCTTTGTAAGCGGCATTGTTTAGTTACCTATGCTTCAGCGAGAATCAACTCGATTAAACACTACTCCCCTCTATATTCTTCAAGAAGCAGTACCATCTCTTCTGGTGAAAGAGGACCAACATGGCGGTGTAACTCCTCCCCGAATGGTGAAAGAAGCAGGACGGTGGGAACGGCTGATATCGAAAAGTTCTCTGCAATATTTACATCATCATCTATGTCTATTTTGACGTTCGCGAATACGGACAACATGTCGTCTACTTGCTCATCTGCAAAAGTTGTTCTTTCCATAAGCTTACATGCCCCACACCATCTGGCTCCAAAATATAGAAAAATCGGTACATTTTGATTTAGGAGTTTTTGTACTTTCTCTGGAATGGCCACCTTCTCCGGAGTGGCTTTTAGATTAACTAAACTTTCAGCCACACTCGGTGTGTAGCCCAGAGCCTTAACAGCCTCGAACATTGCAGCCGTCTGAACTTTGCTTCCGTCATAGGTTACCGTGAAGCGATCCTGCTCTACATCTACATTTACTGAACTTACACCATGCAACTCTGACAGAGCCGCTTCGACCGCATTGGGTCAGCTCATTCAGGTGATACCAGATTTACTTTTCATCATTCCCTGAACGCCAATCGTTACTTTCTTCATTGAATCCTCAAAGGCATAAACCGTATTGCAGCCCAGTAGAACTAAAGCAGTGATGACCAATAATTTCATAGCATACCTTTTTGGTATTAACAGACCTTTAACTTCGTGTCTTCTCTGAGTGTTGAACAACCAGACTGTAAATGGCCGGTAGCACCAATAGCGTCAATGTGCGACGTCAGCCACCATGGTACCAAATGACCTGATTCACTAAGAGATACATCTGCTACTTTTAAACTGAAGCAGAGGAGTATCACCATGAGCATGTCAAACACCGAAAAGACGGTCAAGGATAT
>Ga0206125_10004343_pt1 | contig 12670 bp, 18 predicted proteins | sample Helgoland_Spring_4_FD_148598 | JGI IMG/M metagenome (GOLD analysis project Ga0206125, IMG submission 148598) | Pelagic subsurface seawater microbial communities from Kabeltonne, Helgoland, North Sea - Helgoland_Spring_Bloom_20160331_1 | ecosystem: Environmental > Aquatic > Marine > Epipelagic ... | reverse complement strand
TTTAGGGATTAGTCTAAAACAGTCTTTAGACCTTAGCAATATTCTTTATAATTTAGCCAACGAACAATTTAATAAAGGCTTAGATACAGCCAACGAGATACACAAAAAATACGATAAATTATAAAAATTAACATCATGAAACAATTTAAACAACTATTAAAAAAAGCAAATCAACTATTAAAAGCGTGCGCCAAAGGCGCCGCTTATGCTATTAACAATTAAACTTAAAAACATGAAAAGCAAATATTTATTTTTAGCAAGCAAGCAAGCGCAAAAAATACCTTTTAGTGAAAAACTAAACCAATTTATTAAACTATGGTTTCAAGCCCATAAAGACACCTTTATTTTTACAGAAGTTGACACTTTTAATTCTGATGATATTTTAGGAACTTTTGAAATGTATAAACGAATTTATAAAGATACTGGCAAAATTTACGTTTGGAAAGGTGAAAGTAAAAATACAATTTTTGGCAAAGAAAAAATAAACCATTATTTTAGAGCGTGGCATGATTATATTCATATCAACTACAATTTAGGTTATTGTATAACTGAAGAAAGTATAGTTTGCAATATACAAAAGGACCAATTGCCACAAAATTGGTATTTTGAAAAGGAACTAATTAACGCCGAAATTATAGGACAAGCACATTATTTTTATGCAAACAATAGTTTTGTAAAAAATCAACGACTATTTACAGTAAATTATTTAAACAATAGTATCAACGCATTAAAAAAACAATAACATGAAAAACACTTATAAAATATCTTTAACACTACTTTTAAAACTTAGTAAAACAAAAAAAATCTTTATACTTTTTAATGTAGAAAATAATAAAATTAAAGACTATATTTTTACTAATGATTTGACGCGTTACCGCCTAAAATATCAAACGTTTAAATTAGTAGAAATTATAAAACCAAACTTAAAAAATTTAACTATTCAATTATAAAAACATGCATACAATATCCGAAAAATTAGACTATATTAATAAGGAAATAAAAAATACAAATGTTAATTTGATAGGTAATTTTAATACACATTTGAATAACGCTAAAGAAATAAAAATAAAACATTATTATTCAAGTAGATTGAAACTAAAAGATATAGATTTTAAAATACTTTTAAAACATAACTTTCAAAAAGAAATAATAAGTTTGGCCGAACTATTAGAAAAAAAAGTAGTAATTAATAAGATAATTAATACTAAAAATATTAGACTAGAGCGCCACAAATATGCACCAGAACTAAACAAAGTTAAAATTAATAAAACTATATTAGAGACGCCTCATGTGGTAACTATTGATAATATAGTATCTACTATGCAAAAAATACAAAATTGTAACGCTACAAATTTACGCACTTTTTTAACTAAAAAAAGCATATCATATTTAAATAATATTTTAATAATGAAATAAAAATATTAACATATTGATATAAATTAAGCCACTTTTTTAAGTGGTTTTTTTTATGCAATTATTTTATAAGGTATTGGAGCTCAAATGTACTACCTGGATGTAGGTTAAACAAGCCAAATTAAGACGTTTAAGCCACTTTTATACACAAATAATATCAATACACTAGATATTTATTAGAGTAGCTTAAAATAGACGTAAAATGGGTTATAGTGGAAGTAAGTTAGCCATTCTTATGAATTCAACAAAATATCTTTTCAATAAAAACTGGATATTCGAATCTGAAAAAATAGAAAAAAGTAGTTTACTATAGGGTTAATTTTCAATTTTGTAAAGTACTGATTTACAGCACTTGTCAAAAAAAAGTTGTCGCTACTTTTCCGAAACATGCGACACTTTTTATTTTCTGTGTCTTTCTACTGTTCTTATTGTTACTCCTAGTATGTCTGATATATCTTTATTTTCTATATCTGGCTTTAGGTTTAGTATTTCTAATATCTTTTGTTTAGTCTTTATATTAGCTATTCTACTTATCTCTTTTATACGAATATCTATCTCTAGACTTCTTCTCATATCTTCTAGGTACTTTGAATATCTGTTTTTATATTCTTTATTCCATTTATAGATACTTGTATGAATCCAAGACATAGGTTTGTTATAGTTATTAAAGTTAGTTATGTAGTGTCTCTTCCAGATATTATCTATTCTAGACATCCATACAAACTCATAACCATCGTATATTACTTTATGGTTAGTTAATTCTTTTAGTTGTTTAAGGTGTTCTGTACTCCAACTTGTCTTATACATCTATAGTTATTGTTATTTCATCTTCTTTCATTGTATATAAATTTTGATGAGTATGTTATTAAATCAAGTACATCTTCTTGTTTAAAAGTAAACCAATCTCCTCTTGTACATAAATGACTATATCTATGTACTAATAGCTTTTCTAACTCATTAGGGTTTTTTATTTTTGTCAAGTAAATAATATTTGCATTATAACCACTATGACTTCTATATTGTTTAAATCTGTTTGATATATTTGACGTAATACCTATTTTATAATCTTTACCAACTTTTATTAAATAAAGAAAGTCTTTTATGTTTTCTTTTTTAATCTGCTCTTTAATGGCTTTATTTTTAATCATTTCATTGCTTAATAGTTCTTTAATAAACTTCTCACAACTTAAATCAATAGCCTTCATTAATCCGCTCCCTTTTGGTCTACCTCCTTTGTTTCCTTTTGTTCCTTTGTTATATTTTCTTTTGTCTTCCATAATTACTTTGTTTATACATCTATAGTTATTGTTTCTGTATCATTCTCCGAGTCTCTTATGAGTTTAAGAATGGAATTGTACCCTTCTATCTCGGAGATATAATTGTTCTTTATGCATCCTATGATGTGCATTAATCTAAGTTTATACTTATCTGTCATTATAGACCTGTAGTTATACCATTACCCATAACTTGTATGATATGTCTAAAGGTACTTCTTTCTTGTTCTCCTGTTACATCTACTCCATTGATGAAGAATCTGTAGTGGTCTTTTTTGTCTGTTGGTTTTAATTCAAATTTATTCATCTTCTTTTGGTATTAAGGTTTCTAATTGTTTTTCTATCTCTTCTACTTTTCGGTTAAGTTTGTTAGTGGCAACGTATATTGAAGTTATAGCACTTTCTATAATCTTAAACCTCTCTTTAGTTGTATGTTTCTTCTTTAGACTCATAATTAATCTACTAATTTTAATACGATGCCGTAAATCAGCATCCCTAGTGTTATTGAAAATGCTAGAAACAATATTATTCCTTCTAACACATTTGATTTATTTGACTTCTTCATCTTTATATTTGTTTTTTAATGATACATAGTGATAGTCAGACTTACTTAGCTTTAGGTCTATTAAGTCTTGCATAACGTGTTCTCTTTTTATACAAGGAGGTAACTTGTCTATTAACTGCTGTAGTTTCTGTATTAGTTTTTTTCTGTACATATCTTATAGTTTATTAGTTAAGTATCTTTCTAGTCCTGCTAAAGCTCTCCAAGCTACCTTTGTTAGATGTAAAATACCATCGTCATCTACAGGATTAACTGTATGGTCTATTAAGTGCCTAGTTAGAGCATCATACTCATCTGTTGACTTATTCATATCCCAATGTAGAGGTTTATCTGGATGATGTTGGTCATTACCAGCCTTACTACACTTAGACACCTCTTTTAAGGCATTTGGGAAGTACTTTAGCACCCCACTAAACACAGGTATGTTCTTTCTAGCTTCAGCATTGCTTAAAACCTTTTCTACATATTGGTATTGCCCATCTTCTTGCATTTCTGCGTACTTTTCTCTTGTATTCATACTAATTCTTTTGATATATTCTGGTTATTACTAATTGAATGATTCCAAAGTATAAAACAATGTCTTCTTCGTAAACTTCTTCGCTTTCAAAGGGATAATGCCTTAATCCTAGCAATAAACCCTTAAAAAACCCAATTCTTACCTCATATCTTACTAAATCCATTGATTAAATTGTTAATAATTAATACTAATTTGACTTTGATATTAGCAAATATAGTTTTATTTTATTTATTTACCTAATAAAAAGACAAAAAACATAAAGAACGTTATAAGATTATGAGTAAAATAGAACTTGATATTAGTGTTCCTAAGGATTTAAGTGGTATAACTGTACAGCAGTACCAAGAATACGCTAAACTATGGGAAGATAACAAGGAAGTGGAGGATTATGAGTTTATCAACAAGAAAACACTAGAGATATTCTGTGGCTTGGACTTAAAGGAGTCTTATAAGATACCTATTAACACTTTTGATAGTATACTAAGACACATAAATGACTGTTTTGATGAAGATAAGCCATTTATAAATAGATTTAGGATGATTAGTGCAGAAGGTGTTGCTGTAGAGTTTGGTTTTGAGCCATCTCTAGATAAAATATCATACGGAGCGTTTAAAGATGCTGAAAATTACATGAGAGATGTAAAAGACCTACATAGATTAATGGCAGTTCTTTACAGACCTGTAATAAAAGACATAAGCACTAAGCACCACTACAGAATAGCTGAATATGAGGGTAGTGATAAGTTCTCAGAAGTGATGAAAGATGCACCAGTTAACGTAGCATTAGGAATGCAGGTTTTTTTTTATCGTTTAGGGACAAAATTGTCGAAATATACAATGGACTCTTTAATGGAACAGGCGAAACTAACGACCAACAAGGAAGGAAAGCAGCTTTTGGAAGAAAATGGGGAGATTATCAGTCGTTTCTATGCCTCGCACAAGACGATGTACGAAGACTTGACGAAGTCTCAAAGCTTCCATTACACCAATGTATGATGTACTTGGAATATGTACAAGACAGAGCCAAATTAGAGGCTAGATTAGTAAAAGATATACAAAATAAGAATAGATAATGGCACAAAACCAAGTTTACAACGTACTAGACAGCCTAAAGGCACAATTATTACAGCATCCACAATGTAATACTGTTACTACAGGTAACTTATCTGATGTTGACCTAGCAAAAACAACTATATTTCCCTTAACACACTTAATTGTTGATACAACAACACTAAGTTCTAGGACAATTACAGTAACCTTAAACGTTATTTGTATGGATATAGTCGATATAAGCAAAGATAAAGCTACAGATAACTTCTATGGTAACGATAACTCTCAAGATGTCTTAAATACGCAGCTAAACGTCTTAAACTACCTGTTTATGCAATTAAAGAGGGGAGACTTATGGGATGTTAGGCTAATTACCGATGAGGATATGAATGCAACTCCTTTCATGGAGAAATATGAGAATATGTTAGCAGGATGGGAAGGCTCTATACAAATACAATTACCTAACGAGATAAATATCTGTTAATGGAAAAGAAAAACCTTGCAGCAGAGCTAAATAAGATAGCTGAAGAATTTAAAGTTAGGCTTCAAAGAGGAGCTAGGCTAGATAAGACTGTTGCTACAGGTAAATTTGCCAATTCATTTAATGTTAAGGTAAAAGATGATTCTATAGAGATAACATCTGATGCTAGTTATGCTGGAGCTGTTATAGAAGGAGCTTCTCCTGCTAGAAGTACTCAAGGTTGGGAGTCTAAGAAGAGAAGTATAGAATCTTGGATAAAAGCCAAAGGTATTAGACCTTATAGAAAGCTAAAAAGTGGATATAAGTTTGCTAAAACATCAACATTGAAGAATAGTGCGTATAAAAGTGCTGTTTTTGCTATAATGCAAAGCACTTCTCAGAGAGGTACAATAAAAAGGTTTGGCTACAAAGGTAGTAACCTATTTGAAAGGGTGTATAAGGAGATTGAAGGTAAGATAGGTGCTGATATAACAGAGGCATACTCTGAAGATTTAAGGATTGAATTAAGAAAAGTAATAAATATAAGCAATGAGTAAGATATTAGCAAGAAGTCCTTATTGGATTAATGCAACAGCTACGGATTTAATAAACGCTTCTATAGAGCTTTGGGTTTACTATGGAGTAATAATCCAAGATAGACCTAATACACCTAGTTACACTATAACCTCTACCGTTACAGATACTCCTAATAATGTATATTGGGATATATCTGATTTAGCAAAAGACTTTATAAATACAAAATATTATTCTACCGTTGACTCTGCTTCTGTATGGGTTGACTATAGAATTACTACAGTAACAAACACAGGGACAACTCAAGGCTCAATACAAACTGGACTCTATGCTATCTATGGATATTCCTACTATGAAGAAGGTTATAATTTTACACCTTCAAATGGATGCCTTATAGATAACGATATAATATACAAGTTAGAAGACAATGACGTATCTATTCCTTTAGATAGAAAACTGTTTAAAGATATATCTTTTTTCAATGGAGACGAAGTAGTACATTCTGTAGTAAACGACCCTCCTTCTGATTGGAATGATTCAGATGAAATGATAGAATACTTTGGATTAGATAATTACGACAGCTTTCAGCAAAGAATATATTCTCAAGGTGGTACTTTCGAGACTAATAAATGTATAGAGGCTTTTTTAGATGAACAAGAGATATATCCTGTTACAAAAGTAGTTGTTTCTTCTTATGACTCTTCTGTTCCATTAAAAACAATAACCGTAGAAAACATAAGTGAATGCAAATACACTCCTTATAAGATAATATTTAGAAATAAATATGGAGCTAAACAAGAGTTATGGTTCTTCAAAGCATCTAGACTATCTATGGAGGTAGAGAGAGAGCAGTATCAAGGAAACACCATAAAAGACTACAGGGGTGGAAATATATCATCTCATAGAAATGTTAACTTCTATACGACATCTAAAGAAACATTAACTATAAATAGTGGTTTTGTTCCAGAGGAGTTTAACGAGGTGTTTAAGCAGCTTATGCTTAGTGAACAAGTATGGATAGAATATAAGCAACAAGTATTGCCAATAAATGTATCTAATCAAACCATAGACTACAAGACTAAACTAAATAATAAATTAATAAATTACACAATAGACGTAGAATTTTCTTTTAACACAACAAACAACGTTAGGTAGATGAAAAACTTAGAGCTTTACATAAGTAACGAAAGAGTTGACTTGTTTGATTTTGAGGCAATAAACTTAAATCAGAAAATAAAAGATGTTAGAGACATTAGCAAGATTTTTACCGACTACTCTCAATCATTTAAAGTACCTGCTTCATCAAACAACAACAAGATATTTAAGCATTACTATAATTTTGGTATTCAAGATGGTTATGATGCTAGGTTTAAAGCAGATGGATTAATTAAGGTAGGTGGTGCAGATTTTAGATTTGGAAAAGTAAGGTTAGATGGTGTTGATATGAGGGAAAACAAACCTTTTGCTTATAGGCTTGTATTTTTTGGAACTACAGTAAATCTTGGAGGTATTTTAGGAGACGATAAATTATCAAACTTAGATTACTTAAATAAATTCAATCATAGTTATGATGAGGCTACTATTAAAAGTGGTTTTAAAACAGGACTACAGTACGATATTGCTACAGAGTCAATGATTACTGGTGCAGCAGCAGATATTGTATATCCATTTATATCTTGTTATTCTTATTATTATTACAATTCAGATTCTAACGACCACGGAGACCCAAGCAGAGAGCCCACCATAGGTAGAAACCTACATAAGCACGGAAATACAGGGCATAACGGAATAGATTATAGGGATTTAAAGCCATCTATAAAGGTAAGACACATAATAAATGCTATAGAATATAAATATAGTGGGTTGTTTTTTGATAAATCTTGGCTAGACACACCTCCTTTTAACGAACTTTACCTACACCTTCATAGAGACAAGGGGTTTTTAAGTTCAGTAGGAAATTCTGAAAGAGTATTTACTCAGCAAGATTTTGGGGTTAACTTAGATTTAGGTAATATTGTTACCAACGAATATGACAGTTATACTTTAACGTACAGTATAAGTCCTGTAACTGGAACAGGTAATTATAGCCTAAGAGTTGTAGATACACGTTCTGGAGAAACACTAGGTTACTCTAATAACTTGAACGGAGATGGAAGTTTAGTGATAGACTATAGTGTTTTATCTTCTGAAGACCCTAGAAACTGGAATTTAAACTTCTACATAACAACAGATAGTGATTCTGACTTAGATACGTTTAACGCATCTTTAGATATAACTAAAAGGTTTGCTGTATTTTATCTTGGTACATTTGTTCAATATTCTTTCACAGACTTTAGCTATACAAGTCCTAATTCTCCAGAAAGTACAGCTTCTAATATAGTTGTGACAAGTCAAATACCAGAAATGAAGATTATAGACTTTTTACAATCAATATTTAAGATGTTTAACCTAACAGCTTACTTTGAAAGAGATGAAGGAGTTCCTTCGAAAAGCAGGATAATCATAGAGCCACTAAACACCTACTATTCTAATGGAGGTGTAATAGATATATCTGATTACGTAAACATAGATGAAACTGATATTTCAAGGTCTCCGATATACTCTGAGATAAACTTTAAGTATGATAAGCCTAAAACTTTTGGTATCAAAAATCAAAACGAATTATTAGATGATGAATTTGGGGACTTAACTAGAGATAACAGGGACTTAGACAATTTTGTTTCTGATGGAGGAAAGTACGATATTAAGTTAGGTTTTGAACACTTATTATACGAAAGAACTACAGACCCTAATAATGTAAATTACACAACACCTATACAATATGGTTGGCTGGTAGACGATAATCAGAATACAATAAAGACAAGCCCTATAATACACTTTGTTATTTCAACAGGAGTAAATTCAACTAACTACCCTGTAGCTTTTACAGGACACGTAGACCCAACTACAAATCCTTTAATACAGCAGTATTATAGACCTAGTAATGTTAGTGCAGATGGCTCTCAGACATTAAACTTTAATATTGAATATGATGAATTTACTGGACTTAAAAATACAAATAGTTTATACAACTCATTTTATTCTTCTTATGTTGAAAAGGTTTTTAATCCATCAACTAGATTATTTAAAGCAAAAGCAATGTTACCTTTAAGTATATTGCTTAGATATAAGTTAAATGATGTTTTTAGAATAAATGGATTAGATTATAACATAAACCAACTAAAGACAAACCTATTAACAGGTAAGTCTGATATAGAATTGGTTAGTGGAAACTTCGCTGAAGAAGTAGCTCCAGATGCTCCATCTAACATTGTTATTGCTAATAGAAATGCTAATACAATTACTATAAATTGGACTGTAGCAACAACAGGAATTAGAGCTGTATACTACAAAGCTTATGTGGATAATGTTGAGGTAGACTTTGGGGAAATAACCTATACAGGCAGTACTCCAAACACACCTAGCTCATTGTTAAAGAACTTAGAAACAGGTGTATCTTATAATATACAAGTGTCTTCCCTAAGCATAGACTTGGCAGAGTCAGCAAGGTCGGAAACATTAACAGCTTCAACAACAACAAACTCTGTCACTCCATCTGACCCATCAAATCTATCTGTAGTTAGTGTTACAGATAACTCAGTAAAGTTGAGATGGAGTCTATCTTTTTTTGATGTTAATGCAGGGGAAACAGGATACAGTATTTATGGAAGAGTAGGAACTTCTGGGGATTTCTTATTTCATTCAAATGTATCTAGTGAGGAATTTGGAGATTTACAAAATAAATACGATGTCACAGGATTAACTGCTGGAAGACAATACCAGTTCAAAGTTAGAGCTTTTGACACTTTCGCAGCTCAGCCTAATTCTGGATTTAGTAATACTGTAACAACTCAAACTACCGATGTAACAGATTTAGTTCCTCCAAGCGTTCCAACAGAATTTACAGCAAGTAATATTACTGCAACAAGCGTAACTCTTTCTTGGTTAGCTTCATTTAATCCAGATGGTACTCCTGCTACAGGATATAAGCTTTATCAAGGAACTACATTGATAGCAAATATAACTACAAATACCACTTATAACGTTACAGGATTGACAAGTGGAACTCTTTATAAGTTTTTTGTATCAGCTTATGATGCTAATGGAAATGAAAGTAACACCAACGGACCACTAAATGTAACAACGCTATAATATGTTAAAAGATATAATAGACTTATTAAATGAAGATGATTGGCTAATATCTGATGAGGATATATTAATAGCTAAAGGAAAATATCAATCCATTACAAACTGGAAAGAATTTAAGTACAACATAAAACAAAGAAGATTATAACATGGCAGAAGAAAATAAGATTTTATACAAAATCACTGTAGACACAGAAACAGCCACAGCTCAGATAAGAAAGTTAGGAGAAGGAGCTTTAAAGAGAACTCAGATAGCTGTAGAAGACGTTAATAAGGTCTTAGGCGAGATGAACGGAGAAATGTCAAGAACCAGTAGTGAGATTGGTAAGACTATGGCTTCGTTGAAGAAACAAAGGTCTCAAGTACAAATAAATAGTAAAGAGTATCAGAATCTAACTAAAATCATGAGATTCTATCAGAGTCAAATGGATATGTCTACTGGAGCGACTGGTTCTGCAACTTCTGCTGCTATGGAATTAGGTAGAGTTGCATCTGATATGCCTTATGGTATTAGAGGTGTGGCGAATAACATTTCTCAGTTTGCTTCTCAGATGGCTTTTGCCGCTAAATCAACAGGTAGTTTTAAATTGGCTCTTATAGACTTAGGTAAGGCGATGACAGGTCCTTTAGGTATATTACTCCTTATACAAGGTGTTATTGCTGTTTTTGAGAAAATGTCCATGTCTAAAAAGAAAGCTACGGAAGATTCTGAAAACTTAAATAAAGCATTAAAGGATGAGATTAAAACACTAGAAGGCTACGAATCTATTCTAAACAATGCAAACTCTAGCTTAGAGGACAGAAACGGAGCTATAATGGCTGCTATAGCTGGTAATAAGAAATACGCTAAATCTATACTAGAAGGAAATGATACGTTACTTGGTCAAGAATCTGCACTTAAAGCCTTACTTGAAGAGAAGAAGAAGCAATTAGAATTAGATGATAAGCTTAAAGAATTAAATCCGTTAAACGAGAAGCTTAAAACAGAAACTAGGTCGGTAGAATCATTAAAAGCTAAGCTTGAAGAGTTAGAAAAGAGTCACGTTAGAGTTGCAGCAGCAGGTAAAGATGGAAGTGATGGGGCTATGAGAAGGTATTTAGAAGAAAGATTAGGGCTGCAAGAACTTATAAAGGATTTGGAGAGGCAAAAGGAATTGCTAGATGAGATTCAAGGATTAGTTGAACCTCCTAGACAGGTTGTAGAACGTTCTGTAGAATGGTACAAGCAACAAATATCTTTTGCTGAAAAAACCAGAGACCAGCTATCTACAACTAGTATAGCTTACAAAGACCAAACCAAAGTTATTGAAGGTCTTAGAAAAGAATTAGAGAAGATTACTGGAGTTGAAGATAAAAATAAAAGGACTAAAAAATTATCCCCTTTTGCAACACCTAAAGAATTAGAGATAGATATAAAAAGTGCAGAGAACGCTATTATACGATACGAAAAAAAGATAGAGGATGCTAGGTTAAAAAAAGAACTTAACGATAAGTTATCTGAAGCTAAAACTGAGGAAGAGAAGGCTACAATAAGAAGGAATTACGAAAAAGATAAACTTATAAATCAAATAAAGGCTGAAAGAAAATCACTTAAATTAAAGAAATCTACTGAAGAAGAAGTGGTAAAAACCAAAGTAGCTAATCATAAGGCTGAGTTGGAAAGAAAGCACAGGGAATTTGTTTACTCTGTAAAACTTAAAGAAAAGCTAGGGGAAATTACCTCTAAACAATCTAGTGATTTAATAAGTCAGTCAGACGAATTGACTAACAAAGCCATGAGTCAAGCAGATAAGGAAGCTGAAATATCTGTAGAACAAATAAGAGAGAAATATAAGCCTTTATTTGCTCTATTTGAAAGCTTAGCAGGTTCTAGACTAGATGCTTTATTTAGTATGCCTACCAAAGATGGTGGTAAAAAAGATGAAGACTCTGATTTAGAGTTTGGTATAAAGCAATATATGATACTTCAATCTGGATTAACTGACTTCCTTAATGGAGAATATGATAGACAGTTAACTATAGAGCAAAACAAGACTAATGCTATGAATAACCAGCTTAGGGAAAGGTTAAATAACGAGAACCTATCTGCTGAGGAGAGAAAGAATATTCAATTACAAATAGCTAGAAATGATGAGCAGTTAAGAAAAAAGCAAGAGGAAATAGAGAAGAAAAGATTTAAAGTACAAAAAGCAATTAACATTGCAAATGCTTTAGTTGACACATACAGGAGTGGGGTTATGGCTTTTGGTTCTCAGTTAGTTATTGGAGACCCAACATCCCCTATTAGAGCACAGATAGCTCAAGGTGTAGCTATAGCTGCTGGTTTAGCTAATGTAGCAATGATTGCAAGACAGAAGTTTCAATCTACTGCTGGAGGAGCTCCTACAGCTGGTGCGTTAGGTGGAGGTGGTTCTGGAGGTGGAGACAATACTAGAGAGTTTAACTTTAACTTAGCAGGTAGCACACAATCAAATCAGCTAACACAATCAATAGCTGGTCAATTAAGCCAACCAATACAAACGTATGTGGTTTCATCAGAAATAACAAGTCAACAACAATTAGATTTAAATATAGCTAACACAGCAACAATAGGAGGTTAAAAACAATAATTATGGAAGATTTAGACATCATAGAATTAATAATAGACGAAAACAATCTAGAGGATGGGATAGAAG
>Ga0206125_10004336_pt1 | contig 12693 bp, 8 predicted proteins | sample Helgoland_Spring_4_FD_148598 | JGI IMG/M metagenome (GOLD analysis project Ga0206125, IMG submission 148598) | Pelagic subsurface seawater microbial communities from Kabeltonne, Helgoland, North Sea - Helgoland_Spring_Bloom_20160331_1 | ecosystem: Environmental > Aquatic > Marine > Epipelagic ... | reverse complement strand
ATTGTTTGCTGAACAAGCCAATCTAACCCTGGTGTTTCCCTTTGACCAAGTCAAAGACATAACCGCCAACCGATTGGTCGGCAACTACCCCATCGACACAGCGATAAATATTCTGCTGCAAGACACCGGGTTAATGCCAACGTTTAGTAATCAACTCGTTTTAAACATAGCGATTGATGATAAGGGGAAGAGCATGAATAAAAATACAAGGAAAACATTATTGGCCTCAATGGTGGGGTTATTTGCGGCTGGTGGTTTAAGCACGGCTGCGGCGCAGGAGACGGAGAGTGCTCGGGCGCAGGGTGTTTTGGATGAAATCATAGTGACGGCGGAGAAACGTGAGGCTTCGTTGCAGGAAGTCCCGATTGCTATCACCGCCTTTACAGGCAAACAGTTAGAGGATGCGGGGATAAATGATTCGACAGCTTTAGAATTGGTTACCCCAGGCATGAGCTTTCTTTCGGTTGCAGATTTAGGTGTTGTTACTATTCGAGGTGTTGGCTCCCCTTTTCTACAGGGCAGTGCAGTGGATCCAAGCACGGCAATATATGTTGATGGTGTCTATCAGCCTCGTTTTGCTAGTTCGGTATTAAGTTTGATGGACCTTGAGAGGGTAGAGGTTTTAAAAGGTCCGCAGGGAGTGCTTTATGGTCGAAATTCGCCAGGTGGAGCAATTAATTATATTAGTAAAGGCCCTCAAGATGAGCTCGGTGGAAGTTTAAGCGTACAGTTTGGTAATTACAGCCTCAGAAGCTTCCAAGGCCAAGTAGATATACCTCTTGTTAAAGACAAGTTATTGCTTCGAGGCGCGATTAAGCGTGAAACTCGTGACGGTTATTCAGAAAACTTATTGATACCTTCCGACCCATTAGAAAATGAAGATATTATTGTTGGACGTCTAGCCTTGAAATATATCCCAACCGATAACTTAGATCTTACCCTTAGACTGGGTGCTTCAGATAGAGAGGGTGGTTTTTTGCCGGCATTTAAGCCTATAAGAGTTGATCCTACCGCCCCCAATGCAGGTATTGAGATAATCTCTGACCCAAGAAAAATAATGGCTGATCAACCAAATTATAGTGAGAACTATAGTGAGTATGTTGATTTGACAGTTAATTGGGATTTGGGCTGGTCCAGTTTTAAATCCATTACATCCTATCAGGATAAAGAGGCCAATGGTCGGTCAAGAGATGTTGATGGCAGTGAGCTTGCTATTGGCCACCAAGGTGAGCTGGGTATGCGTAATGGTGTTACCTATGATGCTGAGTCATTTAGTCAAGAGTTTTTGCTAGCGTCGTCGGGAGATAACAGCCTTGATTGGGTGCTTGGTTTGTTCTATTTTGAAGAAAATCCAATAAATAGAGCTGGTTTTGATATTCCGTTCATAAACTTTTTTGTAATGCCAACGCAGCAAACAGATACCGAGGCTCATGCTATTTTTGGTCATATTAGTTATGACATTACCGAACAGCTCCGGCTTAATGCGGGATTACGTTACAGCTCGGAAGACCGGGAGATTACACGAACAAATGGATCAAATGGTGTAATTACTGCAGGTCCGGAAACGTTAAGCGACAGTTGGGATGCAATCACTCCAAAGCTAGGATTGGATTATTTTGTTAATGATGATGTGATGGTCTATGCCTCGGCATCAAGAGGCTTTAAAAGTGGTGGTTTCTCCTTACAAATTGGCGGCAAGCCACTTGATGAGGAAATTGTTGATGCTTTGGAAGTAGGCGTGAAATCTACTCTCCTTGATGGGCGGTTGCGATTAAACGTCAGTGCTTTTGATTATGACTTCAAAGATATGCAAGTTAACTCAACTGACCCGGATAGTATTCTTAGTACAATTCGTAATGCGGGGAGTGCTGATATTCGAGGTATGGAAATTGAAATTTCTGCATTGCCTGTAGAAAGCTTGCAGTTAGATGTTGGTCTGTCATTTCTTGATACAGAGTTTACTGACTTTGAGGTTTTGGTTGATCCTGTTAAAGCTCCTACCGGAAACCTAAAAGGTAATGAATTACCGAACAGCCCTGAATTTACCGCCAATATAGGTGTTAAGTATTTTCAGGACTGGGATGATATGGGCCGAGTTGTAGCACAGGCTGACTATTACTACTCTTCAGAAGTTTTTCATACAGAGTTTAATGACCAGCGCGGAGAGGACTCTTATTACAACCTAAATCTTCGTATTAGTCTTGAGTCGCTCGACGAAACTTGGCGTATCTCAGCCTTTGGTAAGAATGTAACTGATGAGTTAGTGGTGGACTACACCATCGACTCGGCATTCTTATTTGGTGATGGATATCTGGCTCAGTATGCACCACCACGCACTTACGGTGTCGAGCTTACCTATCAATTTTAGCGCTTAACCTCTCTATTGGCGTATAGCCAATAGGCCGGCAATTCCCTTGATATTCTTTCAAGGGAATTGTCCCTCAAAAAAAAACAACACACTAAATTAATCAGGTAGGAAGCGACAGATGACAACAGCTGCCGATATTTTACTGCGCATGGGGTTACCTCCTCTCCCGTCGCAGAGTACAGATACGATGATGGGATTGATCTGGGCGAGGGAACTTCTTCAACAACACATAGCCACCACCTATGCTGTGCAAGATCCAAAAGGCATTGAAGAATTAAAGGCTATAGATGTTGGTGGCGTTAAGCAGTGGTTGCATATTCGAGGGCGAGATAAAAATAATCCCATTTTGTTGTATCTTCATGGCGGTCCAGGTGAGCCAATGATCGGCTATATGGATGCTATCCAAAGGCCATGGGAGGATTATTTTACAGTGGTGCACTGGGACCAGCGCCAGACTGGTAAAAGCTACTACCCAGCCGATGATGAAAATAACCCCTTAACTATTGATCAGTTTATTAGTGATACGGAAGAGCTGATTAAGTATCTGCTTGATTATCTCGGTAAAGAAAAATTATTTATTCTTGGTCATTCCTGGGGCTCCGTTCTCGGTATGCAAATGGTGAAGCATCATCCTGAGTGGCTCTATGCCTATATCGGTGTTGGGCAGATGGTCAATCAAATGGCCAGTGAAATCATTTTGTGTCAGCGCATAACCACCTATGCCAAACAACAGCAGAAATTTGAGCTGACAGGGAAAATGGAGGCCTTGATTGACAGCTTTGAATCTGAGCCAGCGATTCGCGATAAAGCCTTTGCGGAAAACTGTGCCTTTATTCGTGAGCAGTTGTCATTACTAGCGAGAGAAACTGCTGCGCATCACTGGTCTCGGCAAGACTTAACGAAAATTATCAACCTTGATCGATTACTATCGCCGCACCTCACGGCTGCCGATTTATGCAATACCACCTTTGGCAGTCCCCAAGCATTAATTAGGGCGCCATATTCAAACTTAGCTAATGAATTTAACGAAATTAATCTTCCTGATCAATTGGGTAATGCTTTTGATGTTCCAATATTTTTCTTTTCGGGGCGACATGACTATCAAACTGCCGTGACTTTATCGGATCAATGGTTTGATGAGATTGAAGCACCCCATAAAAAACTCATTCACTTCGAGGAATCCAGTCATGTGATTGTTAATGAGGAACCAGGTCGTGTGTTAATAGCACTCGTCAACCAAGTGCTTCCTTTTGCTTTGGCGGATAAGAATAAAGCCAGTAATCAGCTTGGCGGTGTGTGATATGCGTAGCATGGAATATAAGCATTATCTATTGTTGTTGCTGACAGTCGTCGCCACATTTAACTATCTCGACCGTTTTGTTCTGTCGCTATTGATGGAGCCCATCAAAGCGGAGTTTGACCTTAGCGATAGTCAGTTGGGTTTTTTAAGTGGCTTTGCCTTTGCGTCTTTTTATGCGGTAGCCGGTATACCCATAGCACGCTGGGCGGATCGAGGTAATCGCAACTGGATAATCACTCTGACTACTGGGCTATGGAGTGTGATGGTAGCTGTTTGCGGTTTGGTAGGCAGCTTTACTCAGCTATTATTGGTGCGCGTCGGTGTGGCAGTAGGTGAGGCCGGTTGTCTGCCGCCAGCCAGTTCTATTATCGCCGATTATTTTGATCGTAGTGAGCGTCCTAAAGCCATGGCTATTTATTGGTTGTGTGGGCCGCTATCGATCATTATTGGTTATTTGGGGGGAGGCTGGTTAGCTGAATATTTCGGCTGGCGAATGACCTTCATTATTATTGGGGTGCCAGGAGTATTCTTAGCTCTTCTTGTCAGGTACACATTCCGTGAACCCCGCTTGCAATCCAATAAAATTATTGTCGAAAAGCAGCCTGCTTTTCTTGAAGTATTACGGATTATTTGGCAGCGACGTGCACTGCGTTCCATTGTAGTTGCCTTTAGTGTTGCCTATTTTTTCGGCCTGGGTTTCGCCCAGTGGCTACCGGCCTTTTTTATGCGTACCCATGGTATGGAAACTGGAGAGATTGGAACACTCTTTGCTGCGACTTGGGGTTTGTTAGGTCTTGGTGGAACTTACATCGGCGGAATTTTGATAACGCGCTACGCAACTCGCCGTGAAGGACTTCAGGTACGCTGGATCGCTGCAGGTTTTTTTCTTAGCGGTATATTCTATGTTTTGGTATTTGCCAGCTCCAATCAATACCATGCTATTGGCTATATGGCATTGGCAGGGATAATCAATGCCATGTGTAATGGGCCTATTTTTTCCTGTGTGCAAAGCCTTGTCAATGAACAAATGCGGTCATTAACTCTGGCGTTAATTTTCCTGCTGGCTAATTTTATCGGGCTTGGTCTGGGACCTTTGGCCGTGGGTGTGCTTAGTGATTTTTTTGTCCCACGATTCGGTGATGATTCTTTACGTTATGCCTTAATGGCGTTCGCTCCAGGTTTAGCCTGTGTTGGTTTTTTCTACTGGCGAGCTGGCAAGACCATTGAGGCAGATATTCTCGAAGCAGAGTCAAGCTCCAGTCGCACTGACTCTGTCCCACCAGAGCAAGCTTCAGTTCTTACTGACAAAACGGGAGTAGCCGATGCCTAGTGTTGAGTTGCACTGTATTAGCAAAGCGGTTCCATTATCCGATGGTAAACATTTGGCCCTATCCGTTTGGTGTCCTCAAGAACCTGTTGCCAAGGCTTATCCGGTTGTTTTAATTACCACACGCTATTGGCGAGCCTATGCATTTAAACGCAATGACCAGAAAGCCCAGATCTTTTACCCTCTGGCCGTGGGTTTAGCGGCAAAAGATTATCGCTTGGCGGTCGCTGATGCCCGTGGTACCGGAGCTTCCTCTGGTATGCGTTTAGCCGAAACCGATGCACAGGAAATAGCAGACCTTGGCGAACTTATTCAATGGGTAGCCGAGCAAAAATGGTGCGATGGCCGTGTTGCCACTACCGGCTGTTCTTATTCCGCGATTACTACGCTATACAGTTTGGTAAATGCCCCCGATGCTTTAAAACTTGGTGTTTGCCGTGCCCCTGATTTTGATATGTATCGACACCTGTTTGCACCGGGCGGTATTGTTAATCGCTGGTTTATTGAATCTTGGGGAGCAGTGACAGCAGCGCAAGATGCTAATAATGTCGAAGGGTTATTTTCCAACGGCTATTGGCCTGAACCTGAGGGTGGTGCGAAAAACCTTTTGGGTGTTTTGCCTATTGATGACGATCATGATGGAAGCATGCTGGCTAGGTCAATTCAGGAGCGTCAAACCACTTTTAATATCGCCAACGATATCGGTACTCTCGAATTTATTGATGGATTTATTACCGAGAACAATCCACCACTGTATGATCCTGCCATCAAACAGGCGATAGAAAAGGGTGCTACTCCCTGTGTGGTTCGCTGTGGTTGGCATGACGCCGGTACCGCATTGGGTGCACTGGCACTGTATAACACCTTCGCTGGCCCCTTCCGCGTCACACTAGGGCCATTGAATCATGAAGGTACTTATCTGGTTGATCCGTTTCAAGCGGGTGACGGTACCGTGGCTGAACGCCCGCCAGAGGGGTCGTCTTTTAACAGTCGTGTTAAATCCCTGGACCAGGTTTTAAAAGACAACAAGCCTATTACACGGGCTGTAGAATACTTCACGCTGGGTAAAAATAGGTGGAACACCACCACCCAGTGGCCGCTGTCCCAAACACAATACCGGCGTTGGTATTTATCTTCGAATCATCAATTAACACAGGATCGACCAAGCATCGGGCAGGGCGATGATATTTATCAGGTCGATAATACCGCAACTACCGGACGCTTTAATCGCTGGTATGCCCAGTCGCCGGATCAACCAGTCCTGTTTCCAGACCGACAGCAGGAAGATAAAAAATTACTGGTTTACGACACGCCACCGCTGGCGCAAGACACCGAAATCACCGGCCATCCACTGGTATCACTATGGTTAAGTAGCTCCGCTAGTGATGGCCACTTTTTTGCTTACCTTGAAACCATCGACCCTGATGGCCGTGTCCGTCTATTAACTGAAGGCCAATTACGTGGCCTACATCGCAAGGTGTCAACCGACACACCGCCTTATCATTTCTTTGGCCCCTACCATAGCCTTAAACAGCAAGATGCAGAACCACTGGTGCCGAATGCCGTCACTGAAATTAGCTTTGACTTGTTGCCTATATCTGTCTGGCTTAAGAAAGGCCAACGCATTCGTCTGGCTATTGCCGGGGCTGACGCCGACACCTTTGATCCGCTCGATAATAAAGCCAATCTAAGGGTAGAGCGTAATGCTATCCATGCTTCTTATATCGAGCTACCCATTATTCCTTATACAGAACCTGCAGGAGACAACTACGCATGAATACAAACGACCTCCCCGTGATTGAATTACAAGGCACGCCCCGTGAGCGTGGCCTGATTCATGGTGAATCACTAAAGACCAGTATTGCAGCGGTGCTTGAGCACTGGCTCTCTGATCTGGGTAACTATGGCAGCAACGACTCCGGCACAACCTGTTGGAATGTTGATACCTATCTTGATGGTCTGTTGTCCAATACGCGCTATCTGCAAGCTATAGAAAAAACAGCCCCGCATTTGCTGGAAGAGCTTAAAGGGATTGCTGATGCTTCAGGCCAGCCATTTAGCCATATCCTGGGTCTTAACTTGATGGATGAAGAGTGGGTCTATGGGCTGCGAAATAGTCTGGATAAACCGACCCATAAATGTACCGCCTTCGCTACATCCAAGCAAACCGATGGCATCAGCTATGCGGGACAGAATATGGATATCTGCAGTTGGTCAGAGGGATACCAGGTTTTATTCCGGCATATGGCAACTGAGGATAAGCCGGAAGTATTGCTATTTGCCATTGCCGGTAGTTTGGGCTTGAATGGTCTTAATGCGAGTGGAGTAGGGGTAACCTGCAATACCTTATCGCAACTTGATTTTGCCACTGATGGCTTGCCAGTGGCCTTTGTTGTACGTCTGATTCTGGAGCAGCAAGGACTGGATGCTGCCGTATCATTACTGAAAAAGCTACACCATGCCTCAGGGCAAAATTATATTTTATCTTCCAGGGATCAGGCCCTTTGTTTTGAATGTAGTAGTACTAGCGTAGTGCCCTACACGCCAGAACCATTGAATGGCCGATTATTCCACACCAACCATCCACTGATCAGTAGCGATATCAGTACGATAAAAGCGCTGGCTGAGACACCCACTGCCAATACTCAGGCACGCCTTGATTCCATTACCCAGCGGCTGGGCAATACAAAAACAAAGGTCACACTGTCAGAGATCAAGGCTGCGCTCTCGGCCCATGATAACCCCTCCCATCCGGTATCGCGTCGATGTAATAAAACAGGCAGCTCGATCGGGTATACAGCTGGTTCGGTAATTTATGAGTTTACATCACCGCCAAGATTGCATTTGGCGGCGGGCCCTCCCTGCGAGACAGAGTATCTTTGTTTTGACTTTTTATCATCGGAATCAAGTCTGGGTGAAGGAGATCATAGTTAATGAGCGTAGCTTCGATTGTGCTCTATTGCGCGGGGTTGATTATAGCTGGATTAATTGCTGCTGTTCTGGCTTTAGTGTGGGCGCGGCGACAGGCACAGAAACAATGCCGGTTGGATTATTCTGTTCGTGAGCCCAAGGGGATTGAGTCTCTGGATTTTGTTGAGATTGGCGGTATAAAACAGGCCATCCATATTCGCGGACGCGATCGCAACAATCCAGTGCTGCTATTTATACACGGTGGTCCAGGTATGGCCCAAATTGGTTGGTACGATGCCATGCAGCGCCCCTGGGAAGATTACTTCACAGTAGTGCAATGGGACCAGAGGCAAGTCGGTAAAAGCTATAGCAAGCCGGATAGTAAGAAGACAGCGATTAGTACTGAGCAAATGCTGACAGATAGCGAAGAAGTTGTTGCCTACCTTCGAAAACATTTAAACAAAGACAGAATTTTTATTATGGGCTGGTCCTATGGCACCTATCTGGGTATGCATCTAGTAAAACGTAAACCCGAATGGATACATGCCTATATTGCGTTAGGGCAATTTACCAGTCCCATGGATAACTTCCGCGAAGAGCATGCGTTACTTTTACAGCATGCCGTAGACACTAACAATAAGGAACTAGAAAAAGACCTGCGAGCTATGATGCCTCGAATTGACCCCAATAATAAGCTCGCATCGTTTTTGGTTCATTCAGGAAAAATTGGCGATGAGTTATCGAAAATTGGTAAAGCGGGTCGACGTTTTATCGGTGCGTGGGAATTTATTGGCATGACGAACTATAGCCTTTATCTATCTCCTCATTACTCACTGATAGAATTGTTTCGTGTGCGAAAAGGCGGGGGGTGGCCATCATTTATGGCTTTTGCCGATAGCTTTATGGCGTCCAATCTACCTATGGAGGTGGGCAATCAATTTGCTGCGCCAATATTTTTCTTTACTGGCAGGCATGACTGGCATGTTCCTTATAGCTTGACTGATCAATGGTTTCAGAAAATTCAGGCACCCTACAAAGAACAGGTGTGGTTTGAAGAATCTGCGCACATGATACCCCATGAAGAACCAGGAAAAATGTTAGTGGCCTTGGTGGAGAAGGTTCTCCCATTGGCGCAGCAAAAAATTAACTAAATAGCATGAGAGTAGAGAATAGATATGAACAGAGTTGATGGAAAAATAGCAATAGTAACCGGCGCTGGAGGGGGCCTTGGTGGTGCCACTAGCGAATTATTGGCAACTGCAGGTGCAAAGGTAGTTGTTGCTGATATCGATCTCTCTGCTGCTGAAAAAACAGTGGCAAACATCGTGGCGACGGGTGGTCAGGCCGTAGCGGTGCAGCAAGATGTCTCAAGTGAAAGTGATTGGCAGCGGGTTATTGATACCACACTTGAAAACTTTGGCCAATTAAATGTATTGGTCAACAATGCCGGCATGGGAATGTCTGGCCAATGCAAAAATATGTCTTTAGAAGATTGGCGTAGAATTTTAGGAGTAAACCTTGATGGGGCGTTCCTTGGGATACGATCAGCCATTAACGTGATGGCCGACAATAACTTCTCAGGATCCATTATCAATATTTCATCCGCTTCAGGGTTGGTTGGTGGCGGCCCTGTTCCTTATAGTACCGCCAAAGGTGGTATGACGATGTTGACAAAGTCAGTAGCCAATGAGTGCGGACGCTTGGGATATAAGATTAGAGTGAATACTGTTTATCCTGGTGTGATCAATACTTCTATGTGGATAACGCCTCGTAATGAGGAGGAGGCAAAAGCCATTCCCTCAGAGGCTGAAAAAAATAGGCTTAGAGAAAATACTTTCCAGCACATTCCTCTGGGGCGAGCTGCTGAACCTATTGAGGTTGCCAAAGGTGTGCTCTTTTTGGCTTCTGATGATTCAAGTTATATGACTGGTGCTTCGTTAGTGATCGATGGTGGTTATACGGCAGTGGGTGGCCAGACTTTGCCGAAAGATTTATTGGAGTAAATAGTTTCAGTCAATAATTTTTCCAAGAAAGAAATTACCTTAAACAAGATATGGTTGATAGAAAAAATACGTTCCCATTAGGTAGCTTGATAAATTCATTCGAGGGTAATGACAAATGAAGATTTTCTTTAGTGACAGGTTAGTCCTGATATGCCTATTTTGTTTTGCGGCTTACAGCATGAATGCTCTTGGTGGTGGGCTACAAGAAAAGAAAGAGGACGAGGATGCAAAGGCGGGATATCCATCGGCTACACCTTCTAAGGACACTAGCAACCTGTACTGGGGCGATACTCATGTACATACCAGTTTGTCTGCTGACGCCTATGGTTATGGTAATCAATCCCTAGGTCCCGACTCAGCGTATCGGTTTGCTAAAGGTCAGGCCATACATTCCACTAACGGAATGATTGCAAAACTTGATCGACCTTTGGATTTTATCGTAATTGCTGACCATGCTTCGGGTATGGGATTGATGCAAAATTTAGATAGGCAAAGCGAGAATTTTGTCGACCTCCCCCTCGCCTCTGCATTTTTAAATAGGTTCAAAGCAGCCAGTGGACTAAGGGAGACTGATATAGGTCTATCGGAAAAGCGCTTTGCAGCACTGGGTTTTGATGGCGTAAAACACAATGTTCTTGATGCAAACGCTAGGCAGAAGATATGGCACTCCGTAACCCGCTTAGCTGACCAGCACAATGAGCCAGGGAACTTTACGGCTTTTATCGGTTATGAATGGACTCAACTGTTCTACAACCTCCATAGGGTAGTCATATTTAAGGACGATGCACCAACAGTTAATAATGTTTTGCCTTTTAGACACATAGATAGTAGCAATCCTGAGGATTTGTGGGGTTATTTTGAAAGCTATGAAACTGCCACTGGCGGAGAAGTACTGGCAATACCTCACAATGGTAACCTAAGCCAAGGGGTGATGTTTGCGTTGGAGACTGCTGATGGCAAGTCTTTAAGTAGAAAATATGCGCAACGACGAAGCCGGTGGGAACCGTTGTTTGAGGTAACTCAAATAAAAGGGGATAGCGAAACATACCCGGATATTTCTCCTGATGATATGTTTGCAGATTTTGAGACGGTCCCTATTACCAAACTACATGATGATTCTGTTGAATTGCTAAAGGAAGAATTAAATAGCAATGACTACGAATCATGGGTTAACCAAAAGAAGGCCAGCAAAAATAGATTGTGGAATGCACGCTATGGATATGCACGCCCAGGGTTAAAGCTGGGGCTTCAGCAAGATGCGGTTCTTGGAGCTAACCCTTTCAAGTTTGGCATGATTGGTAGTACTGATTCACACACTTCGTTAGCTACGGCCGATGAGAAAAATTTTTGGGGGAAATCTTCAAGGCTTGAGCCTCATCCCAAAAGGATAGTTAGTTCCTGGTACGGTCCAAACGCACATCCATCCCCTGACCTTGAGGATTATTGGCAGCAGGCCTGGCGCATGAATGCCGGCGGTTATGCAGCGGTTTGGGCTGAAGAAAATACCAGAGAGTCAATCTTTGCAGCCATGAAACGTAAAGAGGTCTATGCGTCCACTGGCCCGAGAATCAAAGTGCGTTTTTTTGGTGGTTGGGATTTTAAATCGGATGAAGCGTATAGACCTGACCTTGCCCATATTGGCTATGAGAAAGGTGTTCCCATGGGCGGTGACTTGACACAGGCGCCAAAGGGTAAGAGGCCAATCTTTTTAATCCGTGCAGTTAAAGACCCTGAAGGTGCTAATCTTGATCGTGTGCAAGTGATTAAGGGCTGGCGTGATAAGGCCGGCGATCTCCACGAGAAAATCTATAACGTAGCACTCTCTGATAACCGCAAAGAAAACTGGCGCGGTAAAATAAAAACGGTTGGCAATACTGTTAATATTACTGATGCCAGTTACACCAATACCATTGGTGATCCCGAGCTAGCTATTGTTTGGACGGACCCTGATTTTGATAAAGACGAACTTGCCTTCTATTACCTTCGTGTATTGGAAATACCAACCCCACGTTGGACAGCCTACGATGCCAAATACTTTCAATTAACTAACATACCCAGTGAAGTACCCATGATTACACAGGAAAGGGCTTATACCAGCCCGGTTTGGTATACCCCATAAAAACCTCTAACTTTATTGAGATAAATATGCACTTACTTTACAAAGGCGTAGTCCACCCTTGGCACTGCGACATCATGGCCCACCTAAACACCCGCTACTACCTCGCCATGTTCGACGACGCCAGCTACCAGCTCCTCAACGAAGCCACCGGCTGGTCCGCCACCTCGTCCGACTGGCAGGGCAGGGGCTTTGCCGATGTGCATAACAGCCTGGACTATATTGGCGAGTTAAAAGCCGGTGAGCTTATCGAAATATCTGGTGGCATCAGCCAAATGGGCAATAGCTCTTTTACCGCCAACTACCAAATGACCAACAAACACACCGGTGAACTGGCCGCGACCATGATGGCCAAGTTAATTTATTTTGATTTAGTAGCCAGAAAATCCATTCCATTAAGTGATGCCATGAAAGATCAAATGAACAGCCGTTGGATAACTCTAAATGAGTAAGCCGGATATGCGCAAAGGCGCCGCCTACATCAACCACCAACTCGTCCCCATCTCGGACGCCAAAATCCCCATCCTCGATTGGGGATTTTTACATTCCGACGCCACCTACGATGTGGCCCATGTATGGCAGGGCAAGTTCTTTCGCATAGACGACCATATCGACCGTTTCTTTGCCGGTATGGATCGCTTGCATATGGACTGTGGTCTATCCAAGGCT
>Ga0206125_10004330_pt1 | contig 12720 bp, 12 predicted proteins | sample Helgoland_Spring_4_FD_148598 | JGI IMG/M metagenome (GOLD analysis project Ga0206125, IMG submission 148598) | Pelagic subsurface seawater microbial communities from Kabeltonne, Helgoland, North Sea - Helgoland_Spring_Bloom_20160331_1 | ecosystem: Environmental > Aquatic > Marine > Epipelagic ... | reverse complement strand
AAAAGGTAAAATTTATAAAAATTATCCACAAGTCATAAAACAAATAAAAAAGGCTGAAGACAAACAAGAAAAAGATAAAGCACAAAAAAAATCTGAAGAAGAAAAAACAAATAAAATAAAAAACACAAATGTAAAAGCTTTAGATAAAAAAACTGGTAAAAAAATAGATGTTAAAGTTGACAAAGTTTTAAAGCCACCATTTGGTTCAGCTAAAGAAGTAAATGATAATGTTCCTGGAACAAAAGAAGCTAAAAAAGTAGTTTATGATGCAAAAGTAACCGAAGCTGAAGAAGAAGCAAAAAAAGAAGTTGAAACAAGAAAGAAAAAAAATAAAGGTAAGTTTAAATTATCAAAAGAAGAACAAAAAGAATTTAATGCTTGGAAACAAGAAAATGCATTTTTAATTGACGACGATTTTACAGAGGAACAATGGTTTACAAAACAAAAACCAAGAGAAGATATGGATGTATTTAATCCAGAAACCGGGGAACAATGGGAAGACGACCCATTTGTGATTTTGATTCTGGTGATGGTGATTTTGATAGTGGTTGGGGAGAAACCGATAAATTTGGAAATGAAACAGCAGATGAATTAGGTGATGAAAAACAAGTTGATGCTATGGCCACTAAATTGAATTTACCAAAAGAAAGTTTTATACCAGTAGAAAAATCAAAAGTATTTAAAAATCCAGAAGGACAACCAGTAGAAGTTAAAGTATTTAGAAACAATCAAGATGGTCAATATTACGCAGTAGATGATGAGGGTAATGTTTATAAAACTAAAAAAGGTGGAAAAATTGACCTTGATGACCCTAATGTAAGAGATGATTTTGAACATAAAACAGATTTATCTGGATATCCTGGAGCACAAACATCAACTGGTGTAAGTAGAGCAGAAAATAGAAAACCAGATGAATGGGATGATATGGGTGATTCAGTATCTTTTTCAGATTTATTAGATATGTTAGGATTAGAAGATGAAGGATAATATGAGATATACAAAAACAAAACCAAAACAGGATGGAACTTTTATAACCATATCCAAACAAGAATTAAAAGATTTTATGAAAAATCAAGAACCTATTGTTAAAAAAGGTTTTGATTTAAAATTAGACAAAACTGATTTAGTTAGACTAATAAAATTTAAACAACCAGTTCAAAGAAAGGGTTATAATATAATGTTGGAAAACATTGTTAATGAAGACTTAAGAAAATGGTTTAAACAGAAATGGGTAAACATTGGAAAAAAAGTGGGTGGTAAACATCCAAAATGCGGAACAAGTGGAGATAAACAAGGATACGCTAAATGTGTTCCAGCTTCCAAAGCCGCTTCAATGAGTAAAAAAGATAAAGCAAGTGCAACTCGTAGAAAACGAACAGCACAAAACAAAGCAAATCGTGGTGGTAAAGCATCAAAAGGACAAGGAAAGAAACCAATTATGGTAAAAACAGAAGCAAGAGGAACTTGTTGGGTAGGATACAAACAAGTAGGTATGAAAGATAAAGGTGGTAGAAAAGTTCCTAATTGTGTGAAAGAAACTACTGAAATTTTCTATGAAGAAAATGGAAAAGCACACGGATACACATTAGAATATCTAAGATTACCAGAAGATATCAATGAAGCAGAATATCAAGGAAGAAAAGTAAAACTTGGTAAGCCAATGCAAGGTGATACTAAAAAGTTCAAAGTATATGTAAAGAATCCAAAAGGAAATGTAGTTAAAGTTAACTTTGGACAAGGTGGTGGTGCTAAAGGTGGAACAATGAGAATTAGAAAATCTAATCCAAAAGCGAGAAAGAGTTTTAGAGCAAGACACAATTGTGATAGTCCAGGCCCAAGACATAAAGCTCGTTATTGGTCTTGTAGGAAATGGTAAATGAATGAATCGATTAGTAAGACAATTAATTTCGCCTTTCTTAACGGAACAAGTAAAAGCAAAAAAAGTTATAGCAATATATCCTGGTAGGTTTCAACCTTTCGGGCCTCATCATAGAAAAGTATTTCAAAATTTACAAAGTAAATTTGGTGATGTTTATATAACAACATCTGGTATTAAACAACCACCAAGACACCCAATGAATTTTAGTGAAAAAGTTCGTCATATGGTTAAAATGGGTATTCCAAAAAACAGAATTGTAAAAGAAAGAGTTCCTTATGTAGCCAATAATTTATTGAAAAAATTTAAAGATGATACAGCAGTGGTTTATGTATTTGGTGCTAAAGATGCAGGAAGATTAAAGGGTGGAAAGAAAAAGTCAGGTGGATTAACTTATTATCAAGATTATAATAAGAATAAAGGAAACTTACTTGGTTATAAAGAACACGGATACATTTATACAGCACCAACTGTAAAAGTTAGTGGTATTACAAGTGGAACTGAAATAAGAAATCTAATAGGTAGTTCCAAAATGGAAAGAAGTAAAAGAGAAAAAATATTTAAACAAACTTTTGGTTATTTTGATAAAGGTATTTTCAATATGTTAACAAACAAATTTAGAAAATTGACAGAAGAAAAAGAATTTAAAGCTAAATCAAAAGAAAGTGGTAGAGTGGTTGTTTATAAATCAAAAGAAAATATGGATAACGCTATTAAGACTGGTAGAGCAGAACCATTAGACAAAAAAACAAGTGATAAACCTGAAAAAACTAAAGGTCAAGATTTGTTTAAAAAAGAACAAGACAATTGGGAAAGAATAGATAACAAGTCTAATAGAGTTAAATCAAAAGATTATACTGATGAACAATATGAAGAAGAAACCGGTGAATACTTTGATAATAAAAAAACTATGGGAGTAGTTCCAAACGCTTTTAAAGATAAAAATGATATGATTAAAAAAATGAAATCAGCAAGAAGTGTTTATTTATCATCAAATAAAATGGAATTTATGGACAACACAGATGTTGGTGATATTCTAAAATCAGACAATTCATTAGAATTAGGAAAACAAAGAGCAAAAGAATATGGAAAAGATTGGAACAGATTAGAAAAAGCTATTAAAAGTGGAAACCCAGTCCCACCACCTATTGCTATGAAAGATAGAAATGGGAATTATTATTTATTAGCAGGAAACACAAGACTAATGTCATATACTGCATCAGGTAAAAAACTTCCTATAAAAGTTATTGATTATGACGGAGAATTTGAATATCCACAAAACGAAACAACTATAAAAGAAAAAATAGATTTATCAGAAGAAGTTCAACTACTTATAGAAGGTGGAGCATATGGACATATGTCACACCCGTTTGATGATAACAATTTAACTTTTGGTGATATGAAAAAGATTATCAAGTTGGGTTTATCAGGACAATTAAATCGTGAGGAAGATGTAACAGAAAAAACTGACGGACAAAATTTAATGATAACTTATCGTGATGGAAAAGTTGTAGCGGCAAGAAACAAAGGACAAATCAAAAATCGTGGAAAAAATGCACTTGATGTTAATTCAGTAGCGAAAAAGTTTAGTGGTCGTGGTGATATTAGAGATGCGTTTGTATTTGCTATGAAAGATTTATCAAGAGCAATAAAGAGTTTAAGTGATAAACAAAAAGATAAAGTTTTTAAAAATGGTGAAATCTTTATGAACTTAGAAATCATCTATCCAGCTTCATCAAATGTAATAGATTATGATAAAGCAGTTTTACAATTTCATAACTCTTTACAATATAATAAAGATGGTAATGCTGTGGGTGAAGTAAAAGGTTCAGGTAGAATGTTACAAGGTATGATTAAACAAGTAAATCAAGACATTCAAAAACATTTTAAGATAATAAAACCTAAAGTTCTAACTTTACCAAAAAAAATTGATTTTGGGAAAAAAGTTGATATTTATTATAAGAGAGTAAATAAGTTACAATCTCAATTTGGATTAAAAGATACAGATACATTAGGATTATATCATCAATCATATTGGGAAGATTATATTTATAATGCAGGAAAACAATTTGGTTATACAATCCCTAAGACTATTTTGAAAAAATTAACTAAAAGATGGGCATTCTTTGATAAGTCATATAAGATACCAGATATTAAAAAAGACTTAAAAAAACAACCTAAATTTTTAGAATGGGTTTTAACAACAGATAAGGTAGACCACAAGAATATGGTTAAGAAAAATATGTTACCATTTGAAAAGATTTTCTTTTCAGTAGGAGCAGATATATTACAGAATTTATCAAACTTTATTGCAGCTAATCCAACGAAAGCTGTTGAAAAAATTAGAAAAGATATTTTAAAAGCATCTAATAAAGTTAGAGCTGGTGGTGATATTAAAAAGATGAAAACTTTAAAACAACAATTAGAAAAATTAAATTCAATTGGTGGACTAAAAAAGATAGTCCCAGTTGAAGGAGTGGTATTTAAATATAAAGGAAAAACCTATAAGTTTACTGGTGCTTTCGCCCCAGTAAATCAAATATTAGGGTTAGTGAGTTTTTAATGGCAGGATATTCAAAGGAAGCGGAAAGACAAAATAAAGCATTAGGTAATCTACTAAAAGGACAAGAAGTTGAAAAAAGAACAATAGTAGGTTATGAAGGAAAGAAAAAAGAAAAAGGTGATATAAAATCAGAACTAACAGACATTATGTCTGAAGTTAGAATGCCTTTGTTTTGTCCTAAATGTAAAAAAACAATGAAGAAAAAACTTGATGATAAGTTTTGGAGATTATTTGAACATTGTTGGGATTGTCAATTAGATTTTGAACACAAATTACGACTTGAAGGAAAGTATGATGAGTGGGCAACTAATAGAGCGAAGAACAATCAAAAAGCGTGGGTTGATGATATGATACAAGGTATTGAACAATGGAGAACTGAAAGACCAGTTGACCAAGTTTACAATGTTGGTATTAAAGACCCAGAGGTTAAAATTGAGAAAGCACAAGTTAACGAAAAAGCTATCAATAAACTTGCTGATGACGCTATAAAAGACTTGAAAAAAATGAAAGAAAACATATAACTAACTATTTATAGGTAAGGAGAAAAATAATGTTTAAAAAACTACTCGGAATGTTAGCAGTAATAGGAACAATCGTAGGTGCTATTATGGGTGCAAAAAAATCTAAAGAGTTAAAAGAACTCGAAGGTAAGATTGATGAATCCAAAAAAGAAGAAAAAGGTGTTGAAACTAAAATTGCTAAGTTAGAAAAGAACAAGAAAAAGAATAAAAAAGAAATTACTTCTTTGAAAAGAAAGTTAACCATTTCTAAAAAGAAAACAACAAAAATGGAAAAAACTTTTGAATCAGGTGATTCTGACAAAGCTGCAGATTTCTTAAAAGATTTTAGTAAATAAAGGTAACGATATGAAAAAGTTAATAATATTATTAGCTTTGTTTGGGTTTATTTATTCTCAAGATAAAGTTTATACTTTTACTGAAGAAGAAGTCACTAATATGGCTAATAAAGTAAAAGACTTACAAACTCAAGTCGAGAACCAAACAGAGCAAATAAGTGTTTACGATGAGTTAATGAAAAAGTATGAGAATCAAACACAGATTGATTCTATGTTACTTTCTTTTAAAACTCAACAAGTAGACATTTTAAAAGACCGAGAAGTCTTATATGAGAAACAGATTAAACTCATAAAACCAAAGTGGTATGAGAATAAATGGTTGTATTTTACATTCGGTGTAATTGCAACTTCTGCTTCTATAAAACTCGCTGGTGAAATAGTTGATTAATGGAAGATAACAAAAAACAATTAAAAGAAGCCATTAAAAGAGAATATGCTAAGTGTGCAACTGACCCTGTTTATTTTTTGGGTAAGTATGGAATAATCCAACACCCTGTTAGAGGTAAAGTTAATTTTAACTTATACGATTTTCAGGAAAAATCACTACAATCTTTTATGCAACACGATTATAATATTGTGTTAAAGGCTCGTCAATTGGGTTTATCAACATTAACTGCTGGATACGCATTGTGGATGATGACATTTCAACAAGATAAGAATATCTTGGTCATTGCTACAAAACAAGAAACAGCAAAGAATTTAGTAACAAAAGTTAGAGTGATGCATGCTAACTTACCAGGTTGGTTAAAACAGCCTTGTGTTGAGGATAATAAATTATCATTACGATATAGAAATGGTTCTCAAATTAAAGCGGTAGCGAGTTCTGAGGAATCAGGTCGTTCGGAAGCATTATCATTACTGATTATTGATGAGGCAGCCTTTATTGATAAAATTGATACAATATGGGGAGCTGCTCAACAAACACTAGCGACTGGTGGTAGGGCTTTAATTATATCTACACCAAATGGTGTTGGTAATTTTTTCCACAAAACTTGGGTAGGTGCTGAAAGTGGAACAAATGATTTTAATTTTATTAATCTTCATTGGTCAGTTCACCCTGAAAGAGGACAAGAGTGGAGAGATGAACAAGATAAATTATTAGGGCCTTCATTAGCCGCTCAAGAATGTGATTGTGATTTTATCACTTCTGGTCGTGGTGTTATTGATGGTTTACTACTTGAAAATTTAAAAGAAAGTAGTGTAAGAGAACCAATGGAAAAGAGAGGTATAGACTCTAACTATTGGATATGGCAACCACCAAACTATACTAAAAATTATGTGGTAAGTGCCGATGTTAGTAGAGGTGATGGAACTGATTATTCAGCGTTTCATATTATAGATGTAGAATCTTTGGAACAAGTAGCTGAATACAAAGGTAAAATCTCTACACAAGATTTTGGAAATATGCTAGTTAATGTAGCTAGTGAGTATAACAATGCTTTGTTAGTTGTGGAAAACAACAATATTGGTTGGGCAGCAATTCAACAAGTCATTGATAGAGAATACCCAAACTTGTTTTATACAAGTAAAGATTTGCAATATGTTGATGTTCAACATCAAATGACAAATAAATACAGAAGTCAAGAACGAAATATGGTTCCTGGTTTCTCAACAACATCTAAGTCAAGACCTTTAATCATTGCAAAGTTAGAGGAAATGTTCAGAGAAGAATCAGTAGTGGTTCATTCTCAAAGATTAATTGATGAATTATTTGTATTTATTTATAATGGAAATAAAGCAGAAGCAATGACCGGATACAATGATGATTTGGTAATGTCTTTCGCAATAGCCCTTTGGGTCAGAGATACCGCACTACGATTAAGAAGTGAGGGTATAGAACTTTCTAAGAAAGCGATACAAGGTATTGGACACAATCCAGGAGTTTATACTTCAAATACCGAAACAAATGATTCTTGGGAAATGGATGTTAAAGGGGAAAAAGAAGACTTAACTTGGTTAATTAAATAAGAGGATTAAAAAAATGGCTGATAGAGATTTATTCAGTAGATTACAACGACTATTTTCTACAAATGTAATTGTTAGAAATGTCGGTGGTAGAAAATTAAAAATAGCAGATACAGCACAAGTTCAGAGTGTTACAGGGAAAGATTTAGTTGATAGATTTTCTCGTTTGTATAAAAGTCCAAGTGGAATGAGTGGATATAACCAATCATTGTATCAGAAGACAATGCGTATGGGATTGTTTAGAGATTATGAAGCAATGGATTCAGACCCATTGATTTCATCAGCATTAGATATCTACGCAGACGAAACTACATTAAAGTCAGAATACGGAAAAATATTAAGTATTAAATCTGATAACAATCAAATACACGATATTTTACATAATCTATACTATGATATCTTAAACATTGAGTTTAATTTATACCCGTGGACAAGAAACTTATGTAAATATGGTGATTTCTTTTTAAAATTAGATATCAATGATAAGTATGGTATTACAAATGTAGAACCTTTATCAAGTTATGATGTTGCTAGAATAGAGGGTGAAGACCCAGAAAATCCACACTATACAAAGTTTGTATTGGAAAGTGGAGATGTAAGACAGACAAATCAAGGTATGAAAACCGAATTTGAAAATTATGAAATAGCTCACTTCAGAATGATTTCTGACTCAAACTTTTTACCTTATGGTCGTTCAATGATGGAGGGTGGTCGTAAAGTATGGAAACAATTATCACTTATGGAAGACGCTATGTTAATCCATAGAATTATGAGAGCTCCAGAAAAGAGAATATTCAATATTGATATTGGAAATATTCCACCAGCAGAAGTTGACAACTATATGCAAAAAATAGTTGGACAAATGAAAAAGGCTCCAGTAATAGATGATAATGGACAATACAATTTAAAATACAATATCCAAAATATCACAGAAGACTTCTTCTTACCAGTTCGTGGTGGAGATAGTGGAACAAAGATAGAAAATCTTGGTGGTTTGGAATATCAAACAACAGACGATATTGAATACTTAAGAAATAAATTATTAGCGTCATTAAAGATACCACAACCATATTACGGATATGCTGAAAAAGCTGGTGAATCTAAAGCTACACTAGCGGCAGAAGATGTTCGTTTCGCAAGAACCATTGAAAGAATACAAAGAATTATGGTTAGTGAATTAACTAAGATTGGTATCGTTCACTTATACGCACAAGGATATACAGACCAAGACTTAGTAAACTTTGATTTAGAACTAACAAACCCATCTAAAATCTATGAACAAGAAAAATTAGAGTTGTTAGGACAACGAATTACAGCATTCAATGATTTAACATCAGAAAATTCAGTAGTATCTAAAGATTGGGCGTATAAACAAATCTTTGGATTTTCAGAAGACGAGATAAAAGGATTTGAAGAAAAGATTGTAGAAGATAAAATACAAGAATTTAGATACGAGTCAATAAAAACAGAGGGTAATGACCCTAAACAAGCCGCAGAGCAAGAACAACAAGAATCAGAAGAAGAACTAGCTAGTAGAACTGGAACCGAAGAAATCGGTGAAGAAGGTGGTTCACCTGAAGGCGGTTGGGAAGGTGCTGGTAGACCGAAAGAGATGCCACATTACGGAAAAGACGGAAGTGCTAGAGGTCGTGACCCATTAGGTAATCACGAAAGAAAAAAACTTCATAGTTCTAGTCCAAAATACGGTAAATCTTATAGAGAATCATTAGGATTAGATAAGTTAAAATCAAAAATTGATAAGAAGTTAATTAATGAAGCCGAAGTATTAGAAACTGAATATGAAAAGGAAGTTTCTTCGTCTTTAAATGACAATTAAATTGATTAATTATTTACTTCCATTATATTTATAATTGATAGAGTATATCAATAAGGATTGGTGTTTATAAAAACAGGAGTTAAGGAATAATATGTCCCAAAAAATAAAACATTCTAAGATAAAGAATACAGGTTTATTGTTTGAAATTTTAACAAGACAGGTAACAGCTGACATTTTAAATAATAAAGAATCAAAATCAGTAAATTTATTAAAAAAATATTTTAATGAAAATACTGCTTTAGGAAAAGAGAAAGAGTTATATGATATTCTTTTGACCAATTCTTATCAAAATGAATCAAGAGCAGAAAAATTACTAGAAGCTGTTATTAAAACAAGACAGAGAATTAGTAATAAAGAATTAAAAGTTGAGAAATACAACTTAATTAAAGAAATATCAGAAACTTTTTCGTCTAAAGATTTCTTTAACACAAGAGTATCAAATTATAAAACTTTGGCATCTATTTATAAATTGTTTTTAGTAGAAACAACAAAGATAGATTTTAATCCAAAACAAGTTATCGATACTAGATACACAATTTTAGAGGGTATCACTTCTAAACCAAAGAAACAAAAACCAAGTTCATTGATAGAAACTTTGAGAAAAGAAGAAAGAGATACTCAATTATTGTCATATCAGATTTTGGTTGAAAAGTTCAATAAAAAATACACAAATTTATCAGAATCACAAAAATCACTTCTAAGAGAATACATTAATAATATATCTAATTCTAATTCTTTTGGTGAGTTCATAAATGAAGAAATAACAAAGGTTGTAAACGAGTTAAAATCACTATCTAGAAAAGTAAACGATAAAGTGGTTAAAATAAAACTAAGTGAAGCTATTAATCAAGCTAAAAACTTTACAACTAAGTCGGTCGTCAAAGATAACCAAGTAGTTTCTTTAATGAGATACTATGAACTAATCAAGGAATTAAAAGATGTCACAAGCGTTAAATAATCTAAAAAAACTTATCATTGAAGTTGTAGAAGAAGAAGTTTCTACAAACGAATACGCTAACACTCAAGCTAAAAAAAGAAAAAAAAGAGGTTTAGAAGAAAAACTTAATTTATTCTTAGAAAAAAACACACCGACCAAACCTTCTAAATGGTCTTATTACAAATCACAAGCTAAAAAGAAATTTGATGTCTATCCAAGTGCTTATGCTAATGCTTGGGCAGCAAAAAAATACAAAGCCGCAGGTGGTGGTTGGAAAAAAGAACAAATAGGTGAAGCTTCAATGACTGGTAATTTAGACGGAGGAGAGGGGCCACCACAAACACCTTACGCTTTTCAATCAAAGAAAAAAAGAAGTCAAGATAAAAAGAAAGAAGACGACATCTCAACAAACTCAACAGGATTTACAAAAGTAAATGAAGGTGTATTAAAAGAAATTACCAATAAAGAACTGAAAGAATTAGGAAAAATTTATAAAAAATCTCACGAGGTCAGAATGGGTTATCTAAAACTTACGAAGATGGGTGATAAAGAACTTAAAGATAAAAAGTATAATAAAGATTACAAAGCTATTCTTAATGCTGAAACACACTTGATGAATCTTTTGAGAACATTAGCATATAAGAAAAGCTATGGGTCAGTAAACGAAGGTCGTTATCACGATTGGAGAAATGATGAGTCAATAACACCAAAACAAAAAATTGGTCGTTCAATGAGAGAAGTAAGAGATTCACTAAACGGATTATCAAAAACAATTGATATGAGTGTTAAGTTAAAAACTGAATTAAAAGTAGATTCAAAAGATTATTGGAAAACAACAAATAAAGCTCTAACAAAGATTTCAGAGAGATTAGTAAAATTAGCAAATAAAGTAGGAAGATTACAATAATGAACTTATCGGAGGGTGTTGCTGATAAAGCTAAGGCTTCCAAAGTAGTAAGAAAACTACAAAAAGCAGAATCTCAGTTTCGTAAAGCAATGTATGAACTTGATAAAGTTTTAAATAAGGATAAAGTAAATAAAAAATTATCCACAGAATTAAAAAAAGAATATCGTTCTAATGTAACACAATTTATGAGAACTATGTTAGGACTAAAGAAAAAGGTAAAGTAATGAAACAACTAATAGTAGATTATATTCCATTTGAGGTAACACCACAACAAATTAATGAGTCTATGTCATCAAATGACGGAAAACTTGTTGTTAAAGGTGTATTACAAAGAGCAGAATCTAAAAATCAAAATGGTAGAGTATACCCAAAAGACTTGTTGATGAGAGAAGCTAAAAAATATACAGAAAATTTTATACAACAAAAAAGAGCATTGGGTGAATTAGACCATCCAGATAGTTCAGTAGTAAACCTACAAAATACATCACATAATGTTATGGAAATGCATTTCAATGGAAATGACTTGGTAGGGACTGTTGAAGTGTTAGGAACACCAAGTGGAAACATTTTAAAAGAATTATTTAAATCAGGTATCAAATTAGGTATTAGTTCAAGAGGATTAGGTTCAGTAGAAACTATTGGTGAAGGAGCTCAAGAAGTTCAACCAGACTTTGAGTTAATAGCATTTGACTTTGTGTCAAATCCTTCAACTCACGGAGCGTTTTTATCACCAATGAACGAATCAGTTGACTTATCAAACTCTTACGAACAAAGAGAAGATTGTGGTATTTGGTGTAGAACAGAACAATTAATCCACGATATCATTACAGAGAGATAATTATGAAAATAACTAAAGCACAGATAAGACAAATAATCAAAGAAGAAATCCAAAATGTTAAAAAGTCAATAATGTTGACTGAAGTATTTAAAAGTGATGTTTTGAGAAATTTAGCAAGTGGATATGGTGGTTTAAATAGAGAATTCTTTTCACAAACAGCAAAAAGATATGGAGTTGAATGGGACAAAATAGAAGACTATCATATTGAAAAACTAAGAACACCAAAGAAAAAAGGTTTAGTTATTGCAGTTGCTGGTAAAAGTGTAGAATATCTACCAAGTAAAGTAAGACAAGGTTATTATAGTAGTGGTAGAGCGTATGTAGGTCTTACAAAAGGAAGACTTGTTGCAGTATTAAAAGACGGAAAAGCTTTATACACTGGTTCAAGTTATAGAGCAGAGATTGGAACAGCAGGTGAAGTAGATAGTTATTCTAAACGAATGGTTGGATTGGATGTATTTGGATACAGAAGTTTAAAAGCAATTCAAGATATTCCTGGTTTAGAATATTATCATATTGATATGAAAAAAGGTGGTGAGTTTATGAGAGCTCAAAGAAAAGCAGAACTTAGAAGTGCCGCTAGATATGGTGCAAGTAAATTTATTGACCACAAAGAATTTGCAAAAAAACAAAAACAAAGATATTCTGATTTGGTTCAAAAAATGAAAAATGACCCAAAAAAGATTAAAACAATGGTTAACAAAACTATAAAACATTTTGATAAAATGATGAAAGAAGTTATGGATTTAAAAAGTCCAACAATGAAAAAATACATCAAAATTATACAAAAAGAATACGGAGCACACGCATCAGACAAACTTGATAGTAATCAATTTAAAGCGGCTAGTGAATTATCACAGCGTTCATCAAGATTGTATGAAAAATATAGTTATTATTTAAGAGAGTCAAATAAAGGAAATAAATCAGATGCTCTTTCTAGT
>Ga0206125_10004326_pt1 | contig 12725 bp, 7 predicted proteins | sample Helgoland_Spring_4_FD_148598 | JGI IMG/M metagenome (GOLD analysis project Ga0206125, IMG submission 148598) | Pelagic subsurface seawater microbial communities from Kabeltonne, Helgoland, North Sea - Helgoland_Spring_Bloom_20160331_1 | ecosystem: Environmental > Aquatic > Marine > Epipelagic ... | reverse complement strand
TGGAACAAGTTCTGAATAAGTGATGTTTTTTCTAAAAGTCAAGAATACATTAATAAAATTATGAAATCATTTCTTAATTTAAGAACCCAACCGAATGTGTGGAGGAATAATGAAATATCACCTGGTGTATTTGGAAAATTTGCTCATAATTTACATCAAGTAAATATTGGTGTGGATTCTGATAATATAGAGGAGTGGTATAATAATAATAAAGGGTGGTATATGAGTTGTTACTATATAAAAAACCCATTACATATGACTTTAGATGATTTTAAAAAGTTGTTAGAAAAAATTGTGATAAGATTGGGTTTTGATGACGAAGGTAAAAAATATTTCGAAGGAAATTGTGGGGAAGTAATAAAAAAGATGAAAGAATTTATGGATAGTCTTATTACTGTTTTAAATGAGGAGACCCTGAGTGTTCATTGGGGGTATGAAGAAGACCAATATGAAAAAAAATACACAATCAAAAAAAGGTTTGGAGCATTAGATAATTTTATGAAAGAAAATAATATATCTTAAAAAGCTGTTAATACAATAATGAATTCCAAACGACTAAATTTTTAGTCATATTTAAATCATATATTTTTTTTAACAAGGTGGTTGTGGAGCGACGCGATGTCACTGAAGTCTGTTTGATATAAAATAAAGTTTTAATTTGATATAAAATAAAGTTTTAATTTGATATAAAATAAAAGTTGGTCTTCTTGGAATTTTAATTTGATATAAAATAAAGTTTTAATTTGATATAAAATAAAACTATCTCGACCAAAAGTTGACACTCCGCGACATGATAGATTTTTAATTTGATATAAAATACTCTGTTAACTCATAAACACGTCTAAACGTGTCTTTGCTTGTTCCATCGTTTTAATCTGTTCGTCCAATCTTAAACGTTGGATTTGTATTTGTTTGTTCTGTATAAATAGACCGGTAAGCCCTTCTTCGCCGAGACCAATGATTTTTTCAGCTAGTTCCGTTTGCAATCTTTTCAACAGGTCGGGAGATGTGAACAAATCAGTAATCGTCTGTCCCACGTTATCCACGTAGCGCTTCCTTGCAAGCTTCCAGTATGCTGACAACATATCAATCATGTCCTGTAGTTCTTGAGACTCGTTCGACGCGTTGCCATCCATTGTTGACTGGAGTAGGGCAATCACTTCCGTTTTTTTTACGTAGCCAATCAGTGAAGCGCGACTGTAAGTGTATGCTTGTGCGTCCGCCATGGCTTCGATTTTCTTTCTGGTGCGCTCGTTTCGAATCTTGTTGATAGTATCCCACAAGTAGTGATTCTCTGTTGAGGGCGAGCACTCCTGTTCAAGCAGTTTGTCAAGTCGGACAACCAATTGTTCGTAGTTACGCTTGAAAAAATCCTGCAAAATCACATTGACCCATTTTTCGAGCTGTGAAAAGGGTTGACTATGTTTGGTTGTCAGAGACTGTACGATAGTCGACATCAGCTCTTTGACGGACTCTCTGTACAAAGCCGTTGGTTCTTTCCACAGTCCGACGTAATCTGTCATTAGTGACGTAAAGACTTTAAAATTCATAAAGCCGGGCAATTCGCGCCCACGTCTTGATGCAATCTTTTTTGCCAGGTCTCCTCGATAGTAGACGTTGTATCCCGTGACTACCACGACGTTGCCATTAGTAACCATCTTTTGCCCCAATGGTGTGGTTGATTGTTTGCACCCTTCACCCCAAGCAATGTTTTTCAGTTCTTTGCCAATACTCCATTCCTTATCCTCGCTATCCTCGCTATCCTCATCAACCTCGACGACTTTTCCGTCGAATGTATCAAACTCACCACCAAACCCCGGTCTTGTTGCGAGGATGTCGGCAGCAAACTTATGACGATGGTCACGTTCACTGTACAGCAACTGCTTCTCCGAATAATTGCCCGACATTTCGCCACGCATGTCGCTCAAAATGTCACTGACAACGGAGAAACAAGCAGCGCGTTGTACACCTAGGCCTTCTGGAGGTGTTTTACCCAGTGTCTCCAACTGTTGTTGTGACGATTCCAATATGCAGTCCACCTCGGTTTTAATGTCCGGTAGTGCAAGTTGGATGCGTGAGACCAATAATTCAGCCAGTGCCGATTGCAACGCTTCAATGCCCAGTTGAGAACGATAGTCACTGTACGGACTTGTTTTAAAAAATTCCATTTCACTTTCTTTCGCTTCTTTAAATGACACTTTTTTATTTAGCTGCTCTTGCGAACGATTTTTGAGCATGAAATAGCCATGTTGCAAAGGTCTTTTGATGTTGGTAAGAACTTGAAGGACTTCACCCTCTCCTCCTTTGTCCACAAGGTCTGGCTTAGTCAGTACACCAATTGTACGTGACCCTTCTGGGTCAACTTTGGCCGCACGCTGAAGAATTTCGCTTGTAGCAAGGTCGACATTCGCCGGAATAACAGCCAGAATACAAGTTCGGGGGTTCTCCAGAAAGTGATTCAACATGCTGTCAATAGTTGCAATCACGTCTTCGCTCTGACCATCGGTTGCAGTTCGGACAATCCCTGGCAAGTCAACAATGGTAAGCTCGGGCGCGGTTGGCGTGACCAGTTCCAGAAGAATAGAATTTTTTTCATTCTTCCAATCCGGAAACTTGTCTTTATTTCCTTCTGTAAGCTTGTCTGTAATGTCAAGAATTGCGACGGAAATGTTGCATCGTTCTTGTTCAGAAAATGTCTGTACATACTCTGGGAGCGCGGGACACGAGATTGTAGCCTTCCACACGCTACCATTGCGCATATTAAGTTGGGTAGGACAGCGCGTGACACAACCAGTTCCACGTGGAAATGCGATTCCAGATAATGCTTCGAGAACGGAGGATTTGCCCGAAGACTGGTCGCCCATGACGGCGATTTGTGGGAGGGGGAGGTATTGGCCCACACCCATGGTACGTAGCTCGTCTACCAGGTCAATAATGGGGCCCGTGCGTGCCTTGAGTATCGTTGCAATGTTTTGTGCTGAAGACATGTTTTAATTTTCTTTTGGTTTAAGAAAATTTTGGTCAAGATAGATTTATTTTAAATCAAATTAAACTTTTTTATTTTAAATCAAATTAAACTTTTTTATTTTAAATCAAATTAAACTTTTTTATTTTAAAGTCGCGGAGTGCCAACTTGGTCAAGATATTTTTATTTTAAAGTCGTGGAGTGCCAACTTTTGGTCAAGATATTTTTATTTTAAAGTCGCGCTACACTGAAGGATTGTGTCTGGTAAATTTTATAGCAATAAACATATTACTTCTTCTTCTTGAGAGTCTCTAACGTTCTTAATTAAAATTATTTGATGATTTTTTTGAGAATATTTTACACATATTTTGATCAATAATGGAGTATATCAAATAAATTACGGCGCAGGCTAAAAAAAATGGAGCTTGAAAATGATTTACAAAAAAAAATGGATACTTTAAATCCAAATCTGAGCAATGAAATCGCATCTAATTACCATTTTCATGGTGTTGTCAACTTCGACAAGCAAGAATATTTATCTTGTGACCCGTTTATATTCAACACTGAGAAGGGAATGACAGCTTTGCCAGTGACTTTGCCTCCATGGTCACGCGCACCAAAAACATTGTCAACGTTCTTACATTCCAATAAATTGGGACACCCTCAAAAAGTCCAAAAAAAAATGGTGAAGGGTACAAAATTTGGTCAATGTTTGATAAATTGTGAACGCATGACAAAAATGAATGGTGGTAAAGTAATTTTTGGATATTCTGTTTTTACAGGAACAAAACATACTCTTCTTGAAAAACATTGTGTATATGAGTCACCATCGGGGAAATTGATTGACATTACGCCCGGGGCCACACCTTTAGAAGTGGAACCATACACGTTGTTCTGTACTGACCCTACGTTTGTATTCAACACCTCTGAAAATCGTGACAGAACAATCGAGCAAATGAATGTTACCCATATAATCTGGTTAAGCAGAGCAGAGCTGAAATGGATGAGACGAATCAAATGGTCCGGTAAAGAAATATTTATGTCAGGACCATTAAAAGTATCTAATATCGACCGCAGCCAGGTGCGTTATGGAAAAATATGAGCCACTCTAACTTATAGTGAATATTTGAATCAAGGGTATTCACGAAAAGACGGTATTCACTATTGGGTTTTCCTCAAAGTTATGTGGTCCCATAACCCAACATAATCCAAACATAATAATGTAACCCATAACCGAAAAATTAGATCTAAATTTTTAATTGACAAGGTTTGTCAAGGTTTTGACAAGGTTTTGTCAAGATAAATGTGAGTGATTGTTCAGCTTAGTATATTTTTCAGGTTGGTTGTCACATATAGGTTACGGATTATGACCCCAAAGTTTTGTGCCCAGGTATTAGCCAATTCCTGTTGGTGTCATCGAAAAGATCCTCAGTCCAACAATGTCTGTACAACCATTTCAGTCATTCTATGATGGTCCACCACAATCGCTACCGTCACTGCCGCCACCGACACCAGAAGATGTGCCGTGGCAGATGCCAACTGATGGCGGCACTGTTCAACTTGGAGACTGGTACGTTGTTTTTATTTTTTTTTTGTTTTTTCTTCATGATCTACTAACACTTCCTATAGTCTGTTTCGTTATGTTGACTACACAAAGCATCCCACCAGCAAATGGTCAAAATGGGTGTTGGATTGGCTGCAAATGACCCGAGACGAGTACACTACAACATACAGCCTGCACGAGATACCACATGTCCTGTACCATCTTGGAGGTTTTAACTTGTCAAAGTCTTCCTATGAGAGTGAAACAGAATTTGTTTCAAGGCGATTCTGTGAGCTCCTTGTTGAACTTCTTGATGAGACAGGGTCCAACGCCTATGTACTTGGTCATTTTATTACCCTTCCGTGTCTAAACATGCAGGAACGCACTGTGTCATATCGCTTCCAAGAGCAACCTGAACTCCTTGATATGCTTTGTAAAAAAATTGGTTGGGATTTTCTTTCTAAATTATTACAAAAGCACTCTGGCAGTTTGGGACTACAGTCACTTGACAAGATGATTTCACTCGTCCCTACCACTGGTATTATCAATTGTTTTGCCAGTTTCTTTTATGAGTGCACGGACCGGGATGTTCGCACATGTCTTCTGTCCGTTGTTGCACAACGACTGGCAGTACCTGACTTTTTTCTGTTTGATGACCACTTGGAAAAATGGAAAGCTATATTGATCAATTGTTCAAAGTATGACAAGTATGACATTAAATCATACAATGATGGACATCTTCAAAACCAGAACGAACAAAAGTACTTTTGTGATGTGGTCCAGTTTTTCTTGGATCGTGCAGACTCAAGAATTTGTGTTACACTTCTGAATGATGCTTCGTTTCTGCTTGGTACCAGAAACGATTTTGCTCCTGTCATTGTTGAAATGTTTCATTTGTTCGCAGATGCTGTGAAGAAGGAGATTTGTTTTGATATGTTTGAATCTGTCGACGAATTTAATCGACTAAATGTTGATGATCCTACATTCTTGTTCAACGATGACTGTGTGAGAGACAAGAATGCTCCATTATGGTCTTGGAAAGGTGCTGAACAGCTGTTTGTTTATGCAATGAAACAAAACCTACCAGTGTTGAACAAATTTCAGTATCGTGGTACACATTTGTATATACTTCCAGACAAAAAGATTGAATTGATTGTCTGTGCTCGTCTTGTTAAACTATTACCACCACTCCCAACGTTGACAACTCCTTTCAAGGACTATGTACGCGAACTAGTTCCTCAAGCTGTGGAACTGACAAATATGCGATTTAAATTTCTTCTTGGACCACAAGTATGGCAGTTGGTGCGCGGTGCACGGGATGCGGTGCGCGCGATGGTACGTTCAAAATTGTTTCCACAAATACAAATGATGCCGATGGACGAGTTCGAAGAGCTCCATGGGTACCCTTTGTCAAGAAAGCAACAAGAACAGTTTCACAAGCGCATTTTTTTTTTGTCCGGGGATTTAATGGACCATGACTCTAACATGTTGATATCAGACTGGGATATCAACACAATACTGGGACAGCTGCTAAAGATGGAAACGTGCACCATTGACTTGACCACCTCCAAAAGAATGGGTACTTTTGCAGATGCACTTGGCCATTTGCTTGTATTGACAGAATATTTACTTGAACGTCGTGCTCAAGGTCAGATGCTTCGGGTCAAGGTTACGTTGTTGGCAGCAGTGATTGCAAAATGTCGTATCATGGTGACGCGTCCACCAAATACCAACAATAATGCCCTTACAGAGGCACTGCTTCCCTACGGTAGACAATTCTTCAACCAAGCATCCGCGAGTGTGCGTGAAAATTTGGCACAAAAAGCGTTGATTTGTTATTCACAAGACAGTTGGAGCACAATAAAATGTGGGTTTTATATTGATTTGGCTAAATTTTTTGCGAGGTCACCACTACTTTGTCATGCTACCAATGGTAAAGAGGGAAAACCGCTGTTATTGTTGGATTGGCATGAGTCAAAACGTGGCTCATCCGAGGTGTGGTTCGTTATCTGGTGGTGTTATTGGCTCCGTGACAACGGGTTCTCACATAAGAAACAAAAGGACAACAATGATGACAAGTCACCACATAAGAAACAAAAGGTAGAGGAACAGAGCACCAACAATGATGACAAGTCACCACATAAGAAACAAAAGGTAGAGGAACAGAGCACTAAAGGCACAAAAAAATAAAACATGTTTTGGACAGGTTTGTAACCTGGAGAATGGTCATCAGAGGCATCCTTGCACATACAAACGGTGGTTGATTCAGCCTCCAACACTTTGTTTTTTATCTGATTTGACCACTTCAAACCAATTTGACACTTTAACAATATATAAAAAACATTATATTAACAAAAAAACGAATATGCATCTATATATATTTTAATCGGGTTTATTGAGAGCGTCTATTACTTTTTATTTCGTTTCGGCCATTTAAAATTGGTCGAAAGTGGTCAATCCAGAATTGTTCTCTTATACGCTGTTTTTTAGGGTTGCATTGCTCAACTAATGAAAATTTTAACTCTGTCGGCGATTTTAACGACCTCCAAAAAGCGTACAGTGGTCTATTGGGCGCTCTTGTATGTCTCTTAAAACATTTATAATGATGTGCTTTTGTGCGTGACTCTACAGAACTTTTGGTACGCCCAATATAAACAACTGTATCCCCATGGGTTACTTTATAAATGGAGGACAAAGAGCTCTTTACTTTGACCATTTCACAAGTGAGACGGAAGAATCTACAAACTCAAAACTTTTTAATTTAAAATAAATTAAAACTATCTACAAAATTCAAAATTCAAACTGCAAACTTTTTAATTTAAATTAAATTAAAACTATCTACAAAATTCAAACTGTAAACTTTTTAATTTAATTTAAATTAAAACCACATAATTCAAACTCAAAACTTTTAATTTAAATTAAATTAAAACTATCTAACATAATTAAACCTGTTGTATTTTAAAATGTACAACTGTTCTAAGAAGGCCACTGACCGCAACAAAGCAATCGTAAATCGATTCGTAGCCGAATTATACAACGATGAAAGCGTTAAAGTGCTTCTGGAGGCCCCAACAATGATGGGGATCCGCATGGCCATGAGTTCTGGCGACAATTCCGATTATCATGTCGTAAATGTGGCAGAGTTACCGGACATGCAGACGCCCTTTCAGCTGACACGTCATCAAGGCACCCTTTTGAGCATTCTAAACAGCGGCGTTTTGCCCAAGTGTCACGTTTTCTATGCTGATTACTGCGGTGCGCCCGTCAAAACCTCGGGACCCATCGCAAAAGACCCCGCACTTGAGGCCCAATTAATTTACAATCATTTGCTTCCGCGTGGTGTCGGTATATTTACCTTTTGCAGACGCGGCTGTAAATCGGCTGATAAAGTGGCTGAGAAACTACTCGCGCCCTATTTTAAGATTGCGACGGTGCACACGTACTCGAATATGATGGTGTATATTGGTGTCAAGCGCACCGCTTCCGACAAGGTGGTTTCCGACATAAAGTACCAATTTGAAGCCGTGAAAGGTAAATATTGGAGCAGGTCTTGTGACTTAATGTCGGTCGAGGAAAAGGCCCTGGTCATGTTGCACCACAACAAAGACATGAAATGCATGAAAGTACAAGACCCTGGAGAATGCGAGGCCTGTCTTAATTGGTTCAATGACCATCTGTTCTTTGTGAATACTTCCGCAACTTCCACTAAAGATGCAACCGCATGTATATGTATTGATTGTTGGAAAGACGGGATGCCAACAGACAGTTACGAAATAAAGGATGACAAATGTGTTTGGAAAACGACACAACAAAATGAAGAACATCAAAATGAAGAACATGAAGTGTTCCAGTGGTTAACCACTCTGGAGCTTGGTCCTGTATTGACAGATGAACTTTTTGAACAATTCTGCGAACAAGGTATTGACAGCATGCATCTCGTATGCAAGGTAAATGAATCATTTTTGGAAGAGATAGGAGTCAAACGATTTCAACGCATGCTCTTAATGACAGCAATAGAAGAATTGACAAAGACATCAACTCCTCCACCAGTTATACCAAAAATAAAAAAAACTACTCCCAGTGGCCAATCTACCAAAAGCACACCAGCGTCAAGCTCTAATGAGGTGGAAAAAGAGAAAGAGTCTGAGGACGAGGAATTAGACGAGGAATCAGACGAGGAAGAGGAATTAGACGAGGAAGAGGAATTAGACGAGGAATCAGACGAGGAAGAACTTCCTTACAATTTGCGTTATATCAACGAGACACGTCTGTCCAAATTTAAAGTTCAAGCACTCCGCCAAGAATGCATCAAAAGAGAAATAGAAATTTCTAGTGGAGCACACAAGACAACTTGCATTTCTAAACTTTTAGATTGGAAAAAGTGCAAGGCAATCACGGGCAAAAAAAGAGTATTCAGAACTGGTCAATCCACCGATGAATCAAGAGAGAAACGCAAAAACGCAGCAGCAAAGAGACGCAAAAGGGAATATGAAGCGACTGCTAAAGAGGCCAAGCCACTTTTTGACAAGTGGTTTAAGGAAGAGGTCACTGTCAACTTAGAATTTAAAGATAGGCGCATTGGGAAAGAAGAGCTGGAAGAGCAGTATGTTGAGTGGCACACAAACAAGAATTTTTCGAAACGCCTGTTACTATCAACAAAAGCCAAAAAAGAAGGAATGCATTTTTCGACCGAAGTGTTGAAGCGTATCAATGCAACACTCAAGCGCAAAAAAAACATCACATTTATGGATAACAGAGCTTCCGTTGCTTGTTTTCCATACATCTCTCACGAGAAAATCACACACAAGAAATAAAAATATCAACATACATAAATATATCAAAATACATAATCATTCCTTACAGAGAATAACGTCCCAAAAGCATCTACAAAATCAGGTTCAGTAACATTTGCCACGTGATTAGCTTTGAACTGTGGATACAAAGTCTTAAAAATGACTTTACCAATCGTGAAACGCAAACATTAAATCCAGTCTTGTTTTCCAAGTTTGTATAAGAGTTCTGTGAAAGATCAGAATGTCTGATTTAAAATCCGATGATGGCAAGCAGGCCATTTATTGTCTCGAACATTTGTTGTACGAAGTTCCCTTTTCTGCCTTGTATAGCGTGGCGGCAATGTTGTCAACACAACACGTAATCGAACAGTTGCTGCAGCAAATTGGTCTCCTCAGTGGCGAATGGCAGGAACTGGAAATCATTGATGCATCTTGTGCATTTCTTGTTGAAAATATTGACTTATTGGCAGCGTTGCCAAAGCGAGTGTGCGGCAATTTAAATCTACTCAGCTCCGACGTTGCTCTCATTCGTCGCAAAAGTCTTCTGTCGTTGTGTAGACGGCTTGCACGGGAAATGGATGGTGCAATCATACGCCGCCGACGTCAACGGTGGAAAGATGGGAAGAATAGATCCATGTATAGTTACAAAGTAATCAAAGCATAATTGTTATTTAAACACTTCTACTCTCTTTCTTTCGGGTGTATTTTACGGTTGGCGTGAACGAATCCTTGTATTTCAAATTTTGTCAATCTTATATACTTGTAAAAAACTATTATTTAAATAAATATTGATAACAACAATATGAATAGTATACCGATTACATGTCCGTCAAATTTTGAGGACTTGAAATTTACAGAGCATCGGTTCACCATCGGAAGTAACAATGCCACCATTGTTTGTACCGACAACTCCGGAACCACATTCGAACAGAGGGGCGGGGCATTTTTATGGGTGACAACCGTATTATTAATTTTCAATTATATCTGGGAAGTAAAACACAGAGAGATTATCAAATATTTTGATTGGGACAATAGCAATAAAGTCTGTTTTTTTTTCGAGGCGGGCAACTGTAAAACCTGTTTAGGTTGTTTAAAAATGTTCCCGCCACAGCTTTTGATTCTGAAACAGTGGATTTTTTTATTATTTGCCTTCGCTGCCGCGCAATTCATCACAACGCAGCCCGATACGAAACACTATAAAAATGTAGCGGGGTTTGCAAACTCGTTCGTGGCCATGATTGGGATAACATTGGGGATTATTTTAAACACTTCTCTGCAGAAACACGAAGATGCAATACGATTATTTGAAATGTACACAGGAGATATTATTGCATTAGCCATGGAACTTACAGCGTTTATCGAAAACGCCGGCGAAGGAACTCAAGTTGAATGGAACGAAAAGAACATGCCTGAAAACAATTCAAAACTTGCCGACCATCGAGAAAAATTGGTAACACAGATTGTTGAAATCCTAAAGAAGGTAACAACAAGCAGTAACGTAACATGGAAGGAGGTGGTAAACCAAGAAGTCACATTAAAAACTGAATATCCCATCTTTTACACAGAGAGTAGACGCTTCCCACAAGTCAGATGGTGGATCTGGGGTTCTGCTTATAAACAGTTCAAAAAATGGTTCCCATTATTGGTTTGGCCCGCTCGGAATGGGATGAAGGATATACTAACGTTTTTAGAAACACAACTGGGTGTCGAGGACAATTTTAAATATGTTGCCCAAACACGTCTAATAGGGTCGCGGGATTATTTCCTCGTCTCTTTGGAGCGTATATTCCAAACGCTATACGTTTTACCACAAGTTACAAAACACGAATTTAGAGATTCGCCCGCTCCAGCAGTACGATTCAACCACACGAAACTAAAAACGTTAGACATTGACTATTGTAATTACACTACAGACAAAGCCCGCAAGCAAGTTGATTTCAAAAACAGCCGTCTATACCTTCCAATGAACAAATTCGAGGAAGAACTAGTTTCAAAAGATGGATTATCGCCTACGCAAATATTTTTATACACACTGTTAGATTATATTAACGAGTTTCATCGTTCAGTTGGTATGGAGTCACAAACACGGAAAACCCTAACATCGGCATGGAGACGTTTATATGGAACATATGGAGACATGTCTACAGTAAAAACATACGATTTGCCCCGTGTTATTACAATGACAATGGAATTGTCATTGATAGGTAGTTGTTTTATGTTACCACTGTCATCATTGCATGGTTTTGTAGACACTTGTTCGGAAAAATGCCAAACTTGGGCAGAAACGTCGGTTCCATTTATTTGTGTTTCTGTGCAATTTTTCTTAACAGGCCTGTATATTGCCGCTCAACAAGTAAGGAATCCATTTGTATCTACCCAAGAATCGTTGGGATTTGAAAACGTAACAAAAACGGCCGAATCAACGCAAATAGGTATTCGTCAAATTTGGAAAAACAGGGGGTTGGTACAAATGTTATTTCCCGGCGAATTAAACTTTGATGTATGCAATAGAGAAACCAATGAAGAAGGAACCAAGGGAGAACCCAATAGCGAGTCGGAAAACAATGAAGAAGTGTCGGAAAACAATGAAGAAGTGTCGAAAAAGAATGGAGAAGAAAATGTACCTTCTGTACAGTTTCTACCCACGAGACGGTTCGACAATAGATTATATCATGGAATACGTTTTTAATGAAAAGCATTATTTATTTGACTACAATTGTATAAATGTATATCGACCGCGACGGCAACATGTCCGCAAAACGCGTTTCCATATGTACGTGGCCTGTAGCATATTTGTTATAAGTAAACATAATCATCGCATTCCTTGTAGCATATTTTGAAAAATCATACTATATATGACCATTAACATGTCACAAAGTATGTTTACCGTTTATGCAAGACAATCTTTCTTACCCACAGAACCAGGCCCAGGCTGGCAACCAGGCCCAGGCTGGCAACCATGTCCCAAAGATAAGAATGAGCTCCGCACATGGCTTGAGGAGTACTGTGAAGAACCACGTGTGAAGAACCACGGTGAACCCAACACGTGGGACGTCACCAACGTGACGGACATGTCAGAGCTGTTCAAGCACCTGCATAACTTTAACGCACCAATTGACCAGTGGGACACGTCCAAGGTGACGGATATGAACAGCATGTTTGATGGTGCCACAGCGTTCAATCAGCCGCTGACGTTCGACACGTCCCAGGTGACGAACATGCGTGCCATGTTTTGGAATGCCATCGCGTTCAATCAGCCGCTGACGTTCGACACAGCCAAGGTGACGGATATGAGTGGCATGTTTTATGAAGCCACAGCGTTCAATCAGCCGCTGACGTTCGACACGTCCCATGTGACGAACATGCGTTCCATGTTTCGGAGTGCCACAGCGTTCAATCAGCCACTGACGTTCGACACCTGGGA
>Ga0206125_10004322_pt1 | contig 12730 bp, 11 predicted proteins | sample Helgoland_Spring_4_FD_148598 | JGI IMG/M metagenome (GOLD analysis project Ga0206125, IMG submission 148598) | Pelagic subsurface seawater microbial communities from Kabeltonne, Helgoland, North Sea - Helgoland_Spring_Bloom_20160331_1 | ecosystem: Environmental > Aquatic > Marine > Epipelagic ... | reverse complement strand
TAGAAACTTAGTTAAATTTAGTATCTTTACCACGCATCAGGAACGTAAATTTACGTACCAACCGACTTACTCGAAGCACGGTGGTTTAGCATGCGGGAATTCTCCAAAATAAACGAGCAACCCACATCTCTTCTTGTTGTAAGTTATTAAATAATTAATTATTAAAACAAGCACAATGGACAACAAGACGTATTTAAAAGAAATGGCAAAACACGCCCAGAGAAACACATCAAGTATAAAAAGAGAAGCATCAAATCAAAAGAAAGTACAAGTTAAATTTATTAAAGAAGCCTCTATTTTTGATCAAATAGATGTTGAGAGCTTAGCACTATTTCGAGAAATGATGGCCGATCGTTATCGCTCATTGCATGATGAGGTGGAATAATAGTCTAGTATAAGAATAGTAGCGGTTTTTCATACACAAACTTTTCGGTTAAATACAGACCTTTTTTATATTTATTTACTTTTACCTTAGCGTTTAAATAGCTACAATTCTTATACTTGAACGTTATCTTGCTGGCGTTTTCCACAAACTTGCTAGCGTTGGCAACGACATACTCTTTTACAGTTTTGGTAAAGCGTGGATGGTGCGACTGGAAATGTGTATGGCTTACAGCGTTGGTAATTCGCTATGCCATTAAATCGTAGTTCGCACTTGGTGGAAATAATAAATCTAGACAATTTGCCTTGAGTTTGAAATTACAACCTTTATCTACAACTTTCCCATTCGGCATTCTCTTAATTGGATAATCCATTGTGATTGCACCAGTTTCAATAAGTATTTCAAATTTGTCTACCATTGGGTTTTTTGTATGTTCAACCTCTTTGAAATGAAAATACTCGTTATTATTCTCAATTTTACTTTCTGCTTTAATCCAGAAGGTTTCTTTATGTTTTTTCAATAACGCTTTCCTTAATATTTCTAGTTCCCAAACTAAAAAGTCGCCAATTTCTGGTCTATCAGAATTTTCAACAAGCCAATCCTTTTTATCTTCAATTCTTAAAATTAAACCTTGCGCATTTCTACCAGTACCTCTCATTGTGTTATATAGTCGAAAAATGCCTTCTTCCCAATATCCAAATGAGTCCAATATCTCGACTCTTGATTTGAATTTACTTAAATTCCAGTTAGGTGTTTTCCCAAATAACCCTTTTCTGTTATTTCTAGCATCTCTAAAAGATTTCAGCTCAATTCCTTTGTAGTCTGGTGCTTTCGAAGAATTCATTTTAATTCCAAGTAGTGATTCTATAGTTCTTCCTATTCCCGTGTCTGAATTGACTTTAGATTTTACAAAACCTTTTTTAGATATTATCTTAAGTTTGTTAAGCAATTCTATCGAAATTTCGCTTTCTTCAAAACTAATAGCCGAAACCAACTCTTGAAAAGGATTAATAATCGCTGAATTAATTAACGCATTAATATCTAATGTTGACAAGTTGAAAACTTGAAATTGACTATCAAAGTACGTTATTGCAATAATATCGTTAGGTTCTGCAACCTTTGTTAAACTATAAAACCAAATTCGTGGGTCTCCTTTTTTAGTTGAAGGACGATATAAAGATGCTTGTGATTTTATTGTTTTAAAACCAGTATGAATAACTGTTGGAATAATTACTTTACTCTCTGTCCCTTGCTGTTGTAATTCGTAATCGTGAATATTTTCACTTTTCAAATAACTTCGGACAGAACCAGTTGCATCCATTATAGATTTTTTTAATCCGGTTTCGGTTGGTTCAATTAAAGTAAGATAAACTTGGTTTTTAGTAAGTAATTTTATTTTTTCTTGTTCTGCTTCTGTAAGTTTTCTCACTTGATATATTTTAAAATTTCACTTGCGACTGCTCTAGCTAATAAAGGAGGAACAGCATTACCAACTAAAGTGTATTGTGGCACTTCTGTTTTTCTATTATTTCCGCCTGTAGAGCGTTTTCCTTGAAATACAAATGAGTCATCAAACGATTGTAATCGTGCCATTTCTCTGACTGTTAAAGACCTTGGTGAATTGTAATGGATGTAATCATCTGCAATTGTCATTATTGTAGAGCTTTGTTCATCTGGTTTTAAAACATTATAATTTCTCTTGTTTGTAGAAAGATTTAATTTTTCAAGTTCTGGTTGTGCTTTTTTATAATTACCATTTTTTAAAATCACACCAAGTCTTTTAATAACTGTTTCGTTTTGATTACTTGTTTTGTGATTGTTAAGTATGTCAAAATATTTTTTTCCGCTCTCTAATCCTTCTGTATTCTTTACATAGAATGGTTTTGTCTGAGGTTTAAATCGTTCAATTAATCTGCCTTTTTTTGACCATTCTGCAAATGATTTTCCACCTTTGGAAAAAGGCTTTCCGTTAATTTTTCTTTTTTTGAGAAGTTTAGCCATTTTTTTTGCAGTTCCATTGTATTGTGCAGAAATATCAATTTCTTCATATCGATGTGCTTCTTGGTTATTGCCAATAAAGTCTAAATCGTATAAAGCTTCAAAAATGGTTACTTTTTCTTCTTCAGAAACTGTTGCAGGAATTTCAGAAATATATTTTTGGTCTTTGCGACAACCAATAAAAAGTACTCGTTCTCTATTTTGAGGTACACCGTAATTTGAGGCGTTAGCTACAAATGGTTGTTCTATTTTATAAAGTCTAATATTTTCAAGAATAGTTTCTAATTCCTTTTTTTGTGATTTGTTACAATGAGATTTTAAAACCTCAATAGATTCATCAAAAGACGTTGTGTATATTTTTAAAGCAATTATAATATCCTCACAATCCTTTTTGTAAATGGTTGGAACTTTTAAAGCTTTAAATGAATTTTCAATTTTTGAAATGACATTTTCAGAGCTTATCTCTGTTAGAAAATCTGTAAAGGAATTTACAAAGTCGTCACTATCAATATTACAAAAATCCTTCTCTTTGATAATATCACGTTTTAATTTATCCCATTCTTTTGTTCGTGCCAAAAGATTGAAACCGTGACGAATTGTATTAATGTTTTCATCCGTTTTACTGGTTTTGTAGTCTGCGATTTTAGGTGTAAGTTTTTTAAATCTATTCTCTACAAAGCTGATAAAATCAGCTTTCCCAGTTTCTTTGTCTTTTTCAAGTAGTTTTTCAAGTTCAACTCTTTTTACAATACTATCGAAAAGGAACGAATTTGATTCTTTTCTTATTTTTTTGATGAATGTATTTAGTAATGGAATTTCTTTTGTGTCAACAATAGAGTTAATTTCTCTGATAATCAATTCTTTTATTTTTCCGCCTTCTTTGGTTAAAATCCCTTTTACATTTTCCATCACAAAGTATTTAGGTTGCAAAACCTTAATAACTTCTAAGTAATGAGAAAACAGGTCGTCTTTTTTATCGAATTTTTTTCGTTTTCCTGCAAGACTAAAACTTTGACAAGGTGGTCCACCACAAACCACGTCAATTTTACGTCCATCAATCTTTTCTAATAAATTGTCTAAAAAGTCTGGTTCTGTAATATCTTGTTTTAAAAACTCAGCATCTAAGCCTAATTGATGATTATAACGTACAACGTGAGTTAATTCACAATTTTCATTTATATCGTTGGCAACAACGAAATTGAAGAATTTATTGTTGTGTTCAGCTTGCAAAAAACCTTCACTAAAACCACCAGCTCCAGCAAATAAATCTACAAAAGTAAATGGTTTTCCATAAAGCGCAACTTGCTCTTTTACAATATTAACATTGCTACTTTCTTTATAATTTTTTATGTGTTCGTTCAATACGCTTTTAACTTCGTCTTGTACAAATGTTTTCTTGTTGGAATGGTGAAGAAGTTCGTCTGCTCGCTCTCTTAAGAAATCTAAATAATGGTTTATTTCGTGAGATTCTACACTTAATCCAATAGATTTCTGTTCGGATTTATTGAAGTTTTTCGGTTCTATTTTCTGACCAGTTGAAACTTTAACTTGACTTCCGTTACAGTTTATTCGTAGATGAATTGGTGCAAACCCTTTTTTGTCTGGTTTGTCTAAATAAAAATTAATTGTTGCCATAATTATTCACGGACGTTTTTACGTACACGGACAAATTTACGGACATTTTTTTAAATTCCTATTTAAATCTGATTTTTGTTCTAAGTGAGCGTTGGAAAAAGCAAGCTCTATTTATTTTGTGAGGCACGAAAAATAAAATATGCTTGACTGTGCTGTTGGCTTTTCAGAGCTTGTGAACAACGGTTTGGCTAAACTGCGTTTTAATGCAGTTTAGGTTTTGTTGTAAGAAGTTTTATTGCAATGGTTATACATTACTTTTAACAATTCAACTTCTTCACCTTGAGACAAATGGTTGGTTATCTTATTAAAAACATTTGTTAACATAATATTTATTTTTTCACAATAACTTTACTCTCCTTGTCATATCTATAATCAACAATTTTCCCGCTAATTATTAAACTAATAGCTTGATCTATAGCCTCAATTGGAACAACAAACCATTCTCTCGGTGTATGTCTTACACCGTTGTTATCAAACACATCAATTTCTAAACAAGTATGGCCAAAAAATCTATGAATTAATGACTCGAACTTTTGTGCGTTCATATTGTAACACATCCAAGAAGATTCAATCTTAACGGGAGCCATTAAATAAGTTGGTTCATTCTCAGCGTTCTTAATTCTTTCTTGAACACTTGTAGATGAATACCCAATTTTATATAAATTTTCAAGTGATGCTATTTCTTCTTTTTCACTTTGTGATGTTAAGACATAGATGTGACCAGTTTCTTTGTCCTCATTTGTAATTCCACTAAATGTTTCTGTGAACTCTTCAATTACCTTATATACATTTTGTGTTACCATTTTTCCATTTGTATGTAATGATTTGTACAGAGATTGAAACATCATATTCGATTCGGTTCCATTCTCAAAAATAATAACAGTTCTACCGTCTGGTCGATTGTGTATCCCACTTTTAAATTTCTGTGTTTTTTTAGTAAAATCTACATCCTTAAGAAAAAGAAGGATTCCGTTATGAACATAAAATTCTCCCTTTCTTAAATTATCGTAATTAAAATCAACTAACTTTCTTTTGCCTAAAGCTAAATCATCTTGAACTTCTTTAAATAGATTTTCATACTTACCAAAGTCTTTACATTTAAATCTTTTGCCTACAAAATCAGCTTTCGCTCTTTCGTAATCCTTTGGAGTATGTTTAAATGTGAATAATCCTTCTGAATCATCTCCAAAAATATTCAAGGGGTCATCATTGAGAATATCATCAATAGAGTTAATCTCTTTTTTTTCTATATGCAGTAATCCATATTCATCTTGTGGCTCTAAAGCCATCATTTTCTCTTCATTCTCTCTCAAACCTTTAAGTGTGGAATATAACTTATACTCTGAGATATTAGTTGGGTCGGGCTTAGGTTCTCGTTCATTATTTTTGATAAAGTCATTAATTTCATCAAAAGAAGCTGCCAATCTTTCATCAGAAGTTCGAGCAGCAGACTTTGTAGGCTTGACATTGTAAAGGCCAAGTGCATCGCTTTCGAATATTGTTTTTAAGATACTTTCCTTATCCTCCATTACTTGTGCTCATTTTACGTTTCTCAGCTCTAAGATATATTATACATTCGGCCATTCTTTTTTCAGTTTCAATGATTGAATTTATATCAGGTTCCCTGTTGTGGGTTCTTACAAATTCTTGAATCTTAGGAGCTAATATTTTTGCTTCTTCAAAGTCCATTTGAATACGAGTGGCTTCAATAGTCTCTTGGATGATTTTAAGCACCGTAGCTGATACCGATTTTGACAGTACCTCAAATGCTTCTTGGAAGGGGTTTACTCTATCAATAAGGTCTATATGGATGTCGTCAATATCAACAAATGACCCCGCCATTCTAATAAACCGTTTATCAGCAACTTGCTTTATTGTTCCGTTCTTAATTACCGAATCCACAACAACGTGCTGTCTAACTTCCTCTACTTGGTCATCCGTTAAGTCTGGATACTTAGTTCTAATAACTTTTGGTATTAAAACTTTATTAATAACCTCGGGGTCCACAGAAGCATCTGGCATTGCCTTTAACATTGTAGTGTCTTGAAATATAGCAGCCTTTAAGTCTGTAATATCATCCTCTACAATATCCTTTACTCGCTGAGAACTTGGCTCCTTTAAACCTCTAATTTTTATTTCCCCAGGCTTTGCTTTATCATCATCTGAAACTTTAGTTTTGAACTTCCAATTGGGAGCTAATACTTGTTCCATTAATAGTGATGCCGTAATAGCTTTCAGCATATTATTAACAGAATATTTGACCTCATCATCATCAGCATTTGGTTGTGCAATAAGATTGGTAAACTGAGCGTGAGTTTTGTTAACACTATCTCTTGTTGCTCTACCGATAATCTGAATAATCTCAGTTAAAGACCCTCTATAACCAACTGTAAGTGCGTGTTCGCAATAAGGCCAGTCAAACCCTTCCTTAGCCATTCCTAAGGCAATGATAATATCAATATCATCTGCCGAGTTAATGCCTCTTAGGTAACCTTGAATCTTGTCTCTTTCCTTTTGAGTGTCCTCAACTAAATCTGCAATTTTTATAATCTTTCCGTCTGTCTTTCTTTTTACGTGAATAACCCCGGTGTCTAAATCTTGCTTTACAATATCACCAATGGCATCAATAATAAAATCTACTTCATTTTGTTTCTCTTTGGTAGATTCTCCAGAGTTTACATTTGGTATGTGAAGTATGGTTTTCTTTTCGGTATCCAATACCTCCATAATAGCATTAGTATAAGGCCCTTGATAAAAATGATACCCAATACCTAAAGTTTTAAGATATTTGTAACCATTAAGTTGTTGGTAGTAGTCATAAGTAACTTTCGTGAACTTCTTTTCATCTTCGGGAAGTAAAATAGGCACACTGTCACCTCTAAAATATGAACCCGTCATTGCAACAATATGTGCTTTAGACTTATCCATTATATTTTTTAAAATCTCACCTAATTTGTTATCTCCTGAAACAGATACGTGGTGAAATTCATCAATAGCCAATAGCGTATTGTCAAACTTTTTTTCATCTAGCCCCTCACAAGCAAAACGAAGTGTGGCGTGTGTACAGATTAATATCTGCTCATCATTATCCATAAAGTTATGGAAGGCGGAGACTTTACTTTTGCTACCATCACTTCCAGGCGTGCATAGATTGTAGATTTCTTTAGGAGCCCAATTCGCAAAGAAGCCAAACTTTTTTAAATCTGTTGGGGCGAATGAACTACCAATAGAACGTTCGGGCACAGCAACAACAACTTTTTTAATGCCTTGATTGATAAGTTTATCCAATCCTAAAAACATTAAGGCTCTGGACTTCCCAGAGGCGGGAGGTGACTTTAAAAGCATATACTGAGCATCACGATAATCAAAGGCTCGTTCTTGCATTTCACGCATCCCATAAGGGTTGGTGCTTGTACTATTTCCAGTTTGTTGGTATTCTACTCTAACTATATCGGGCATATCATCTTGTATAAATTAATTTATAGTAATTAGGTTTGGTTTTAGGATTTTTAGAATCAATAGTTTCACTATATTTTTTCACTTCACATAAAGTTTCATAAAGATTTTCGGAAATGTATCTTAAGTGTTCTAAACTAATTTTATCAGACATTTTAACTTCAGGGAAGTGTTCTAATAATTTACTTAATACCCAAGATTCTTTAATAAAATAATAATCGCACAATTCAATTAAATTACAATCTTTTATTAAGAAGGTTCTTTTTAATTTCAAAAGTCTATAATATTCAGCACTACGTCTTTTTTTATTTTTTGCAATTAAGTATTCTTTTTTCTTTCTCTTTTTTTCAATAGCATCTTTTTTCTCTTTTTCTAACTTTTTGGCGTTACTTTTTTTTGATAACAGTTCGTATAGTTTAACAGTCCTTCCTTCATTTTTTAGCTTTTTTACAATCTTACTTGTTTTTAAATCCACCTCATTTTTAATGCCTTTCTTTTGTTTGTTTTGATTCTGAGTTTGTAATTTTTCAGATAAAATCTTCTTTATTTCTTCATCTGTTTTAAACTCATATGATTTTTCAGAATTAAACTCCTTAAAAAGTAATAAATAATGTTCTAAAGTAACTTTAGTTGTTAGTCGCTTTTTTATTTCGTGACCATTTGATTGTAAAAACTCAACCGCCACCTCCAAAGAGATATTAAGTTCTCGTAAAACCTTATTTATTCTTACTAAGTTAGATTTACTCATTCTTTATTCATTATTTTCTTTTACGTGTTTTCTTTTGTTTGGCGAAAAGGGTGTCTTTATCTTTTTCTTCTTGAATCATTTTCTCATAGAGCTTGAAGAGGTATTCCAAACGTTCTTCATCACTACTAAATGGTGTGCTTCTGTAACAACGCTCTACTGCTAAATCATTTTGATTATGTGCTTCCTTTAACCCTTCAGGCATTTTATCGGGGTCATATAACTCAGCCATTGTTTTCTCTGAATGCTTTAAACGTTCATCAATAATTTTTAATGAGCATTGTGTTAATTCTTCCTTTCTTTGTTTTGAAATAGTAGGGAACGGAAAGGAGTAATAACAAAGAGCAGATGAGTATCTGTAATCAGATTTGAGCCGTCCAGCAACAATTCTAACCCAAGTCATATGCATCTTTGAAGAAATTATTGAGAAAACATAAGTAGTTGGGTAATATATTACCAAACATTGTGCATTAACAACAGTGTCATCGTTTACAAAACCAATAGGGATATAATTTCGCCTTTGTGAGGAAACACTTGGAATAACTAATGCGGGTGCAGGACCGTGTTGAATTTGTATAAATTTGTGACCTAAACTTGCCTTATCACGAGTAGATGGAGCTTTACTTTCTAATCTGAAATTAGTAACAGAGGAAATTCTATCCCTAATAATATTTGTTTGATTTGCAAACCCTAAATCTTCATCTTCAATCCATAAACACCACCTATCAATACCTTTAATAAATTCCTGGGACCCTACGTACTTTTTAATTAAGTTTTCATTCTTGATGTTACAATTTATTATCTCAATTCGCTCTTCATCATTAAGAATTAAATGACCACCATCTGTAGCATAATTACCCTTAACCATTTCTGGTAGATTACTCAAAGATTTAGTTCTTCGATAAACAAATGAACTATTGTTTGCAGTTAAATATGCAGATATAGATTTCACATTATGGGAAATACTATCTGTATATATTCTTTTATTTTTCTTTGAAATATTTCTAACACCAATAATTACTACAATAACTTTAGCACTATTTTTCGCGTTATTTGACCAATCAAAAGATTGATGAGCAAAGCCTATTTCTAAATTGCTATTAAATATATAAGGCCATAATAAACCTACTTGTTCTCCTTGACATATAGAATTAGTAGATACAAATGCGAAAGAGGAATTAATTTCAGTAATGTAATCGGATGCCATTTTGAACCAACAAGCTATATAGTCAAGATTTTTATAATTACCTATGTTTGATAGAACTATTTTTAAATCCTCTTTTTGATTTTTGTTCTGCATACTTGAACCCAAATAAGGTGGGTTTCCTAAAATATAAATCTCATCGCTTTCATTTTTAGGACAAATTTCTTCCCAATCTAATCGACAAGCATTTCCTTGTACAATATTACCCGCATCAGTAAGTGGTAAGGTTGGGTTGTTTCTTCCAAACTCTTTAAAGAACTCTACATTCATTTGGTGCTTGGTAAGCCACAAAGCAAGAATGGCAATCTCGTGGGCAAAATCATCTAACTCAATACCATAAAACTGATTTAATGAGATTTCAGAAAGTGCCAAGGACCCCATTTCTTTAAAGATTTCCATCTCTAACCTTCTAAGTTCCTTATAAGCAATAATTAAGAAGTTTCCGCTACCACAAGCGGGGTCAAATATTTTAATGTTCTTAAGTCTGTATAATAGTTGGTTGAGTTTATTGTTATTGCCTCTCGCATTTTCAAACTCTTCTTTTAGATCATTTAAAAATAAAGGTTCAATCACCTTCATAATATTAGGAACAGAAGTAAAGTGCTGTCCTAAAGTTCCTCTGTTATCAGCGTGGTTTACCGCTTGAAACATTGAACCAAAAATATCGGGATTAATCTCTGCCCAACTTAAACTCCCACTTTCAATAATGGCCTTTCTTGAAGCATACGAAAAATTAGGAGCGTTGTGTTTTTCTGCAAATAATCCTCCATTTACATACGGGAAAGCGTTGAGGTATTCGGGCAACCCTACCCTTTGGTTTTCGGGCGTATTAAGCACCTCAAAGAGTTTATCTAAATATCCTTTTAAGTCACTACCATCTTGTTGCGTATGAGAGGCTATGGCATTTGAAAACTGATTATCCTCAAAGATGTCTGCATCCTCTGCAAAAAAGCAAAACAATAAACGTGAAAGGAATACATTTAAACTCTTTTTAAATTCGGGTGAATCATCTTCATTATCTGAATTAATTTCATCAAACAGCTTGGCCATTTTAACCGCTGCTTTTATATCAGCGGGGTTTTCATTTTGAAGTTGTGCCTTTTCCAGTCCCGCCCAAGGCAAGAAGAAATCATAGTTCTTGGGTAAGTCTTTTAAGTGAATATCGAGTGTGACATTCATCTTGGTGTCCTTGGCAAGAAGTGTTTTATAATCAGTTACAATTACGAATCGCTGATTATGCTTAATATCCTTAGAAAGATTTGTTATACTAAGGTGAAGGTCCTCATTATAAACCTCCTTGAAGAATAACTTCTTTTTAAGAGATACTTCGCCATCATCTTTTGAAAGATTGGCCGTACCTTTTTGAAGCCTTGTAACTGTTGCTTTTGGTAAATTGTATGCTAATAGTAAATCGTAGATGAAAGTCTCCTCATTAAGGTTCTTTATTAGTTTACTTAGATTTTTTTCTATTTGGGTGATGTTCATTTAAATAGTAATCCTTTTTCATCAAATATAAATTATTTAACCTACAAATTCCAGTCAAATTTTTAATAAAGATATTAATTCTATTACAGTCTTAATTCCCTATACTTCCCAGAGCAAAAGTTTCAACGGTGTAAGTTGGTTCTTTTTTTAGAAATTTTACTTCGTCAAAGATAAATTTGAATTTTTCGGTTTGGTATGCCGGTAAATAAAGCTGTTTAACCTTTTCATATTTACTTCCTCCTTGATATACGGTAGCCTCTACAACTACATACCCATCACCGCCTTTATTGGTTACTTGCCCAACAATTTTCATGCTATAATTGAATAAAGTACTGGAAGTGCCATCTGCACTAGAGCTAACTATTTCAGGTATTGGAGGCATAATAGATTTAAAAATTGACTGATAGTTAGCTAATAATAAAATACCACTGATTAGTATTACTAAAATAATTACATACTTTTTTTTCATTTTTTTAGTTTTTCTTGTATTAATAACTGCACCTAACGGTTAGTATAACGTTAGTTTGGGAATTTAGAGTGACTAAATAATCAAACTAGCGATAATTTTTGTTAAAAGTATTGAGCTTCGATTAAGAAACAAAGCCCAAATTAATGTTATACATTGTTAGCTTACGTTTTCTCAGATTGAATACTTCCTTATTGCTGAAACAATACTAACTGTGTTCCAACCTACCATAATATCAACGTTTTCACCAATAATGTTAGGAATTCTACTTTGTCCCCAAGGTTGAATTCCAATTATTGGTTTATTATACTTTTGTGCAATTTTTATTTCTTCAATAATCCAATCACTGTATGTTGCATACATTCCTGCGAATATTAATACACAGTTAACAGGCTTTATTTGTTCGTCTAATTCTGCAATCAATTTATTTTTTCCAATCCAAGTATTTGAGTCTACAAGAGGCTTGTTTTCTGGCACGCTATAATTTCTCCAATAAAAGAAAAAGGCTTCATTAAGCATTTTTACAACTCTTTCATAATCGGAACTATAATTCCATACATGACTTAAGAATAAATCGTAGGTTTTCAAGTTTGGCATTTTATTTTTCTTTTTTGTTTATGTATTGACTCCAAGAGGAATTCTCCTTACTTATTAAGTTTTCGATTCTTACAACAAATGATTTAAAATTATCTGTTCTTTCATTATCATAAGGTCCAGATTTAGTTTCGTATAAATATTTTTCATGTTTTAATGTCTCTGATGTTGTTCTATATTCACTCCATTTTTCTTGAAATTTCATCAGAGCTGTTAAACTAGTTAGTACAGCTATTAAAACACCTAATACTCCAACAATAATGGTTAATGATTTTGATTTATCTTCTATTAATCCAGTCAAGAAAGGAATTGTTGCTGAAAACACAATTATTAGTCCTCTAAACCATAAGTGTAATTTTTTATTTAAAGCACTTTTTTTACTATACCAATCTATTTGGTTTTGGACTCTTTCTTTTATATATTTTTCTTCATTCATTGCAAATATGTAAGCTAACTCCTTATATGTGTTATAAATGTTCTGTTTACAGGTGATTAGTTCCGGTTAACACAACTTTTTTTAATGTTCTAAAGTTCAAAAAATAACCACCGCTACACAATCCCTATAAATGGTGAAAATAACCCCTCCCTATTTTTTGTAGAACTATAATTTCTAGCCTATTACTCCTCTACAGACCAACTATACACCAAAGAAGCATCGCCACTAAATTCTTTTTTTCTATCAATTTCATAAAGATCTTCAAACTCAGGCCCAAACCGTTCAAAAGCACTTAAAAACCCAAAATCTCTGTCTTTTAGCTTCAAAAG
>Ga0206125_10004319_pt1 | contig 12740 bp, 10 predicted proteins | sample Helgoland_Spring_4_FD_148598 | JGI IMG/M metagenome (GOLD analysis project Ga0206125, IMG submission 148598) | Pelagic subsurface seawater microbial communities from Kabeltonne, Helgoland, North Sea - Helgoland_Spring_Bloom_20160331_1 | ecosystem: Environmental > Aquatic > Marine > Epipelagic ... | reverse complement strand
CCTGCGCTGTTTGTACCGGATACACGTCAACGCCAGAGGGCGGCGGCACGCGCGCCGGACCTGTAACAAAGCTGACCCGCGCGCCCAGATCGCGCAGGGCCTCTGCGAGAGCCGCACCCTGTGCGCCGGAGGAGCGATTGGCGATGTAGCGCACCGGATCAATCGGCTCATGGGTCGGCCCAGAGGTGACCAGCACATGACGGCCCTCAAGTGGACCGCTGCAAAAAAAGCCCGCGACCTGCGCCAAAATCTCATCCACTTCTGCCATGCGACCGGGGCCGTATTCGCCACAGGCCATTTCTCCGTCATTGGGGCCGATGATCTGCACCCCATCCTCTTGCAATTGCTTCAAATTGCGCTGCGTGGCGGGGTGCTGCCACATGCGCACATTCATGGAAGGGGCAATCATCACAGCGGTATCTGTCGCCAAAAGCAGAGTTGTGGCCAGATCATCGGCCATTCCCTGCGCCATTTTGGCCATGATGTGTGCCGTGGCCGGCGCCACAAGAACAAGATCCGCCGCACGCGACAGCTCTATATGTCCCATCTGCGCTTCTTCGGTCAGGTCGAACAACTCAGTATAGACCTTGGACCGCGCAAGGGCCGCAATTGACAGGGGCGTGACGAATTGCGCGCCCGATTGCGTCAAGACCGGCGTGACGCGCGCGCCCTGTGCAATCAACCTGCGAATCAAATCTGGGGTTTTGACCGCGGCAATACCACCAGAGATGATTAAGAGAATGTGTTTTTCGTTCATAGCTTACAGTTACGCAGCCAGACCTCGCTCTGCAAGGTCTGGCACTGCCAAAAAGCTCACTGGAAAAATGCGCCTGCCTCGGGGGCCTGATCTTCCAGAGCCAGACGCATCTTTTTAAACGCGGCCGCTTCCACCTGTCTGATCCGCTCTTTTGACAGACCCAATTCTTCGCCCAGGCTCTCCAAAGTGCGCGGCACCTCAATCAATTTCCGCTCCCGCACGATATATCTTTCACGATCATTGAGCACGCTCATCGCTTGCAGCAACCATTTGCGCAGCGCCTCTTGATCATGGTCAATCTCTACGATTTCAGCGGCCTGCGCGCTGTCATCTTCCAGCGCGTCAATCCACTCGCGACCTTCGTCTTCGGTCGATTGCGTTGCATTAAGCGAAAAATCGGAGCCAGACAAACGGCCATCCATCATCTCCACATCATGCAGTGGCACGCCCAAATCCTGCGCAATCAGCTGCTGCAATTGATGCCGATCCAGCGTTTGGCCGGCGTTATTGGCATCGCGCTCAATCCGCGCCTGAATGCGCCGCATGTTAAAAAACAAAGACTTTTGCGGGCTGGTCGATCCCGTACGCACCATTGACCAATTGCGCATCACATATTCTTGCACAGAGGCTTTGATCCACCACACCGCATAGGTTGAGAACCGCACGCCGCGATCGGGATCAAATTTCTCTGCCGCTTTCATCAGGCCGAGACCGGCCTCTTGGATCAAATCTCCCATCGGCGCGCCATAGCGTTTGAACTTCGCAGCTTGCGAAATCGCCAGCCGCATATAGGCATTGATCAAACGGTGCAGGCTTTGCTCGCAGCGTTCGTCACGCCAAGCGTAGGCCAATTTCAACTCCGTTTCAGCGTCAAGCATCTCCGCTTTCATTGCAGTGCGCGGTAGAAAATTCTCTGTGCGGCCGTCTAAAGGCATGGGTTCGCCTCCCAATCAGTAAAAGATGAAAAACTTGTTACTCTCTTCTTACGCAGGTACATGCAGGTTGGATCACTCTTGGGGACATAATGCCTGCAGAAAACAAAACTCCAGCCCTACGCCTGGTGCTCGGCGGCGCAAATTCTGGCAAATCACGAGTTGCCGAACAGTTGATTGCCGCGACCGGCCGGCCCCGGCGCTATATCGCAACAGCCCAGGCTTGGGATGATGAAATGCGTGCAAAAATCGCGCAGCACCGCCTGCAACGCGGGCCCGATTGGACCACTGTTGAGGCGCCGCTGGATCTCATGGAGGCTCTGGCGGCAGCACAGCCGGACGAAATCGTGCTCCTCGATTGCGTCACGCTTTGGCTGAGCAATCTCATGATGGCCGAGCGGGATATTCAAACCGCTTGTGCCGCGCTTTGCACGGCTCTCACCCAGGCCCCCTGCCCTGTAATTGTGGTCAGCAATGAAGTTGGTCAAGGCATCACGCCAGACAATGCAATGGCGCGGGCTTTTGTCAAACACCAAGGCCACCTCAATCAAGATCTCGCCCGCCTGGCCCAGGAGGTGATCTTCGTCACCGCTGGCATCGCGCAAACCCTCAAGGCCACGCCATGAGCGATTGGTTTTGGATAAGGCACGGCCCGACCCATGAGAAAAATTTCACCGGCTGGCGCGACGTGCCGGCCGATCTGTCTGACCGCGCGTTGATCGACCGCCTAAGCGCGTATCTGCCGCCTGAGGCTGTGGTGGTGTCCTCTGATCTGACCCGCTCTGTCACCACCGCCGATGCCCTTGCCGGCGGGCGCACCCGACTGCCGCATGAAGCCGATCTCCGGGAGTTTCATTTTGGCGATTGGGATGGGCGGCATTGGTCAGATGTTGCACAGACCGATCCCCAATTGAGCCGCGATTTTTGGGAAAAACCCGGTGATATTATGGCCCCAAATGGCGAAAGCTGGAACATGGCCGCCGCCCGCGCCCGCCCGGTGGTCGACCGGTTGACTGCGGCCCATAACAGCATCATCGCCGTGGCGCATTTCGGCATCATCCTCACCCAGGTGCAACGCGCCCTGGACAGCAGCGCCTACGCCTGCCTGGCTCATAAAATCGACAATTTCAGCGTCACCCATTTGCGCGAAGACCAGGGCGAGTGGCAGGTGATTTGCATCAACCACTTGCCATAGGGGTCTTTTAACTACATATTTTAAATAATAAATCTTATTTTTGTCGCCTTATTGGACCCCAGAATGACCTATGATCTCTATATCGGCGACCGCACGTTCAGCAGTTGGTCTCTTCGCGGATGGTTGATGCTCAAATCTTTCGGCATCCCCTTCAAAAGCCATATTCTGGGGCTTTACAGCGGAACGTTAGAGGCCGATCTCGCCCCCTTCGCGCCCGCGCGTCAAGTTCCAGTTTTGAAAACGCCCAAAGGGCACATGATTTTTGATACGCTCGCCATAGCGGAAACACTTGCGCAGGCCCATCCAAAGGCCGGTCTATGGCCAGAAGATCCAGCACGGCGCGGCGCGGCACGCAGTCTTGTGGCCCAAATGCACAGCGGCTTTTCTGCCCTACGCACTCACTGCCCAATGAACCTGCAAAACGCTTGGGAAGAGTTTGAAGTTTCGGAAAATCTGTACGCCGATCTCGCTTACCTAGAAACCCTATGGAACTATGCTTTCAAGATGTCCGGCGATCAAGATTGGCTCTTTGGCGCCTATTCACTTGCCGATGTGTTTTTCGCCCCGGTTGCGGCACGAATTGCCTGTTATAAGCTGCCTGTCTCACAGCAAGCGCAGCAGTATGTTGACAAACATTTGGCCCATCAAGATTTTCGCCAGTGGCGCGCTATGGGACTTACGAAACACTACGATCCCTTTCCCTACAACATGCCCTGCGCCTCTGTGCCTTGGCCCGGCCCACGCACCATAGCGGCCGCAGTCGCCCAAGGGCCGTCTGAAAACGAAACCTGCCCTTATTCGGGTGATGCGGTGACCGATTTTTTACGCATTGATGGCCGCGTTTTTGGCTTTTGCAATCCGTTTTGCCGCGACAAGACTCTGGTTGATCCCGCCGCCTGGCCGGAGTTTATGGCGCTATACTCGACCGCCAAAGCCTAAGGCGCCGTTCACCTTTCGTAAACCATGATGACCTATGCTCGCTTAACCCGTAACCACACAGGGCCAAGCCGATGGTGGCCGTTACTTATACAGTTGCATTTCATGGGGTGGAGGCCCGACCGGTTGAGGTGCAATGCGCCGTGGCGCCTGGTCTGCCCAGTTTTCAAATCGTCGGGCTGGCCAATAAAGCTGTTAGTGAGGCACGCGAGCGGGTCAGAGCCGCGCTTGACGCCCTCTCGATTGCCCTCCCCTCCAAGCGGATCACGGTGAACCTGTCACCGGCCGATATGCCCAAGGAAGGCTCACATTTCGACCTTCCCATTGCGGTGGCTCTCCTCTCGGCCCTGGGCATGATCCCGCAGGAGGAGATTGGTGCCTGCGTTCTCATGGGTGAGCTGGCTTTGGGGGGCGATCTGGTACAGGTCGCCGGCTGCCTGCCCGCGGCGCTCACCGCTGCCAGTGACGAGCGCAGCTTGATTTGCCCCAAAGCCTCGGGCGCCGAAGCCGCTTGGGTTGAGGCCGCCGCGGTCTTCGCCGCGCCCAACCTTGCCGCTGTCCTGCACCACCTCACCGGGCAAAACCTTCTTGAACTAGCGCAACCGGGCGAGGTGACGACCGGGCAATCCGCCAAAGATCTGTCCGACGTCAAGGGCCAAGAACGGGCCAAACGCGCCTTGGAAATTGCAGCGGCCGGGCGGCATCACATGCTGATGGTGGGCCCACCGGGATCTGGAAAATCCATGCTGGCGGCGCGCCTGCCCGGCCTCCTACCGCCGCTCAGCCCTGCCGAAGCGCTCGAAACCTCCATGATTCACTCCCTAGCCGGATTACTTGATGAGGGGGGAATCTCTCGCGAGCGCCCGTTTCGCGAACCCCATAGCACCGCCTCCATGGCCGCGATCATCGGCGGAGGTCGCAGTGCAAAACCGGGGGAGGTCTCCTTGGCGCACAATGGGGTCCTGTTTATGGATGAGTTTCCGGAATTTCCGCGCCACGTCTTGGAAACCCTGCGCCAACCGATTGAAACAGGCGAAGTGATGGTCGCGCGTGCCAATGCCCATGTGAAATATCCAAGTCGCTTCATGCTCATTGCTGCCGCCAATCCCTGCCGTTGTGGCTATATGTCTGATCCCGCAAGGGCCTGCGCCCGCGCCCCGGAATGCGGCGCTGACTATCTGGGCCGCATATCTGGCCCGCTGCTGGATCGGTTTGACCTGCGGGTTGATGTGCCGCCTGTCGCCTACAGCGATCTTGAGCTGCCTTGTGACAGCGAGCCAAGCGCCGAAGTGGCGCTGCGCATAGCTGCGGCCCGCAGACGACAAGCCGAGCGCTATGCAGAAGTTCCGCAATATATGGTCAATGCGGATGCGGAAGGGACCGTGTTGCAAAAATACGCAACGCCCAACGCAGAGGGACAGGCGCTCTTGCTCGAAATTGCGGAACGTTTTGGCCTAACGGCGCGGGGCTATCATCGTGTGATGCGGGTCGCGCGCACCATTGCGGATCTGGCTGACAGCGCGGGGGTTGAACGGGCCCATATTGCTGAGGCCGCCAGCTTTCGCCTGCCTACGGGACAAATCCGATCTCAGCCGCGCAACAGTCGAAAAGCCGCCGCTGCCGCCCAGCCAGAGAAAATGGCAATGGCCAATGACAGCAGGCCATAAACCACCGGACGCTCATGGGCCAAATTATACAGCCAACGCTCGATGCCAACCTTATGCACATCGATTGCGGTCTGATACTGCGACACAACCTCGCCGTCGCGCATCACGAAAATACGCGCCGAATAGGCACCTTCCACCAAATTTGACGGCAGTGAAACAGAGGTTGAGAACAAGGTTTGCTCTTGCAGCTGCACCGAGCCCGGCAGCATTTGATACAGCCCCTGCTCTTCGCGTACGCGCACCAGAGCTTCGGTAAATTGATCTTTGTTGTTCGTGCTGGGAGGAACGGCCACCGCTCGGATCAACTGGCGTACAGAGATTTGGTGCCACAGATCTGATGCCTCGCTGACCACGCGGTCAAAAGGTCCGGTGGTGGCCACCGCATAAAAACTGGGCGCCAGATCGACATCAAAAGCCTCTACATTGACCCAAATGCCCAAACGTTTGTCCTTACGGCGCACGGTGACGGGATTGCGTGGGCTGGCGATGGTGACAACAACATCGAGATCACCGGCCGAACTGGCTGCGGTTTCATGTTTCAAGGCACCGAAGATCAAGATTTCCGACCCATTGAAAAACGCAGTGATGCCGATTTCGTTTTTCGACATGCCCAGAACAATATCCTGCGCCGAGACCGGGCCAGAGAGGGCCAGCAGAGCAAAAAGCAACCTTGCGAAAAACCCTTGCATCAATGGCCTCCCGCAACGCCGAGGCTAAACAGTTCTGCCGGCTCTACGATCAGGTCCAAAGCCAGCTTGCCGCAGACCAAAAGCACCATCAGCGCGAGAAGGATTCGCAGCTGTTCAGCTTTGAGCTTGGCGCCGATCATAGTACCGAATTGCGCGCCGATGACCCCGCCAATCAAGAGCAATACCGCCAGAACCATATCCACTGTGTAATTGGTGGTGGCATGCAGCATAGTGGTAAATGCTGTGACAAAGATGATCTGAAACAGCGATGTGCCCACCACGACTTTTGTCGGCATGCCCAGCAGGTAAATCATCGCCGGAACCATGACGAAACCGCCGCCCACGCCCATGATCGCGGCCAAGACACCTACGGCGACGCCAACAACGATGGGTGGGATTATAGAAATATACAGACCCGACACACGGAACCGCATTTTAAACGGTAGACTATGCACCAAACCGCGTTTTTTGCGCGGCTTGGACACGGCCACCTGTTTCGATTTGCGCAGCGCCCGCAGGCTTTCGGCAAACATCAAGCTGCCAACGACACCCAAAAACAGCACGTAGCACAATTTGACCAAGAGATCGACCTGGCCCAAACTTTTGAGGTAATTGAACACAACCACACCAAGCGCCGCACCGACCAACCCGCCAATGAGCAGCACCCCGCCCATTTTGAAATCCACCGTTTTGCGTTTCACATGCGCCAAAACGCCAGAGAAGGAGGAGGCCACGATTTGATTGGCTTCTGTGGCAACGGCCACCGCAGGGGGGATGCCGATGAAAAACAAAAGCGGTGTCATCAAAAAGCCACCGCCAACGCCGAACATGCCCGAAAGAATCCCCACCAACCCGCCGAGCCCCAACAGGACAAAGGCATTCACAGAGACTTCAGCAATGGGCAGATAGATATACATGGCGCCGCATAGCCCTAACGCTGGTCTCGGGCAAGGGGGTGGAGAGGCTCGGCGTGAAATCTGCGCTAAAAACGCCCGTGTGGCCTTATCATCATCTGAAATTTGGCCTTATTTCTCTTTGACGTAGGCCACCCCGCCCGACCGGGGCGGAATGGCTTTGCCGACGAAGCCTGCAAGGACCACGACGGTCAGCACATAGGGCAGAGATTGGATGAAAACCACGGGGATCTTGATCATACTGCCCAGTCCTGCGCTCCAGCTGCTCAGGGTGATCAAGGCCGCCACAAGCGCAAGCCCCAAGCCCAAACCACCCAAAACGATGCGATCGAGCAAGGTTTTGTGGCGCACATAGGCGAAAAGGCCCAGCCCAAGCGCAAAAAGCACCCCACTCATCGCCCAAGCGGGCAGGAGAATGTTTTGGAAACGGTTGTCCACGGCAAAGAAAAATCCAAACAACAAACACGCGCCAAGCGCATACCAAGGCCGCCATTTGGCGAAGATCAAAGCAGCCAAGGCAATGAACCCGCGGCCGGCGGACATATCTTTCACGAAACCAGCTTGCAGCGCCGTGGCCATATAGGCTCCGGCAATGCCACATAAGACGCCGCAAATACCGACAGCGGCGTAACGCAGGCCCACAACAGAAATCCCCGCCGTGTCCACAGCAGCCGGGTTTTCCCCGACAGCCCGCAAGCGCAAGCCAAAGCGGGTTTTGTACAACACAAACCACGTCAAAGGCACCATCAATAGCGCCACATAGACCAGCAAGGAATGCCCCGAGAGAAGCTCCGAATAAAGCTGCATGACAGGTCCGGCCTCTGAAATCTCTTTCGCCGGCACAGCGCCCGGCAGGTTGAGAGGTTCAAAACGTCCTCCAGAAAGGAGCGGCGGTGTGCGCCCGCCTTGGCCAAACCAATCTTGCGAAATCACCACCGTTAGTCCTGCAGCCAAAAAGTTAATCGCGACACCAGAAATGATCTGATCGCCGCGTAGGGTGATAGAGGCCAGGCCATGAATGGCCGAGAGCAAGAGCGAGGCACCAACCCCAGCCAAGAGTCCCAACCAGACAGATCCGGTTGTCGCGGCAATCGCCGCCGACAGAAAGGCCGCCGCCAGCATTTTCCCTTCAAGACCAATGTCAAAAATCCCAGCGCGCTCCGAAAACAATCCGGCCAGACAGGCCAAAAGCAATGGCGTGGCCAAACGCAGGGAGCTGTCTAACACTTGCAAGAGCGTGAGAAAATCCATTGTTCTATCCCCCCCGCCGCAGGCTTAAAAACAAGCGCTCAAGTGGGCGGCGCACCATTAAGGTCAAGGCGCCGGTGAACAAGATCACCAAGGCCTGGATCACCACGATCAACTCGCGCGGAATTTTTGTCCACAGCGCCAATTCCGCGCCGCCTTGGTACAAAAAGCCGAATAGCAATGCCGCGAGAAACACCCCAAGCGGGTGACTGCGCCCCATCAAGGCCACGGCGATTCCGATAAAGCCGGCCCCTTCGGTGAAGTTCAAAATCAACCGCTCACTTTCGCCCTGTGTTGTGTTGATGGCCATCATGCCGGACAAAGCGCCCGAGATCATCATGGCCACCATAATGATTTTCACCGATCCAATGCCCGCATAGCGCGCCGCCGGTTCTGATTTACCCATCGCGCGAATTTCATAGCCCAAAGGCGTGCGCCAAATCAAAAACCAAACCAACACACAGGCCACCAGCGCAAGGAAAAAACTGACATTCGCAGGGGCGGCGCGAAACATTTTTTCGAAGCCCAAAAGCCCCGCCATATCCTCAAAGGTTGGCAAATGGGTGGCGGCTGGAAAGTTTGCTGTGGCCGGGTCCATGCTGCCCTTCGGCTTTAACGCGCCGACCAAGAAAAAGTTCAAAACCCCGGCTGCAATGAAATTGAACATGATTGTTGTGATAACAATGTGGCTGCCGCGTTTGGCCTGCAGATAGGCCGGAAGTCCCGCCCAAATCATACCGAAGAAGGCCGCACCAAGCGAGGCCCCGATGATGGCAAAGCTCCAATGGGGCCATGGGATGAACAGACACACCAGCGCCACACCAAGCCCGCCCATCATCGCCTGCCCCTCGCCGCCGATATTGAACAGGGCGGCATGAAAAGCCACGGAGACCGCAAGCCCCGTGAAGATGAAATTGGTGGTATAATAGAGCATATAGCCCCAGCCCGAAGATCGCAGCAACGTGCCCTCAATCATGAGCTTAAGCGCGGCGACTGGGCTTTCACCGATCGCCAGGATCAGTAACGCCGACAGAAGCGCCGCGATGATCAGCGAAATCAGAGGGACAAGAACCACATCCGCCCATTTTGGCATTACACCCATAATTGCGCTCCACAGTTTTGCACGGCCTGTCGGTTCAAACTCACGCCGAGGCCTCCCCTGTCACACCGGCCATTAAAAGGCCAAGCTCTTTTTCATTGGTATCTGCCGGATCACGTTCACCCATGATCTGGCCATCAAACATCACCGCAATGCGGTCAGAGAGCGAGAGAATTTCATCCAGCTCCACAGACACCAGCAAGATCGCCTTGCCCTGATCGCGCAGCGCAACAATTTGTTGATGGATAAACTCAATCGCACCGATGTCGACGCCGCGTGTGGGTTGTCCGATCAAAAGCAAATCCGGGTTGCGCTCAATCTCACGCGCAAGAACAATTTTTTGTTGATTGCCGCCAGAGAAATTCTGGGCTGTCAAATTGGGATTGGGCGGGCGCACATCGAAGCGCTGCATTTTCGCGGCGGTTTCCGCCTTAATCGCCGCATTGTCCATAAAAAACCGATTGGCCTGATGCGCCGGGTCACGATGGTAGCCAAAAACAGCATTTTCCCAGGCCATAAAGTCCATGATCAGACCTTCGCGCTGACGATCCTCTGGCACATGGGCGATGCCATTGGCCCGCCGGGATTGCCCGTCACTGTCTGCGCCCGTCAAATCCAAGGCGGCACCATTGACTTTCACCGAACCTGTGGCGGTTTGATAGCCACCCAAAACTTCCAGCAATTCAGACTGCCCATTGCCCGCCACCCCGGCGATGCCCAGAATTTCGCCGGCACGCAGCGAGAGGCTCACATCCTTCAGCCGCGCGACCCCAGCATCATCCACCACATTCAGACCGCTGATCTCCAGCACTTGATGTTTGGGCTGCGCTGGCGTTTTATCCACCCGCAGCAAAACCTTCCGCCCAACCATCAGTTCCGCCAAATTTTCAGGGCTTGTTTGTGAGGTCTTCACCGTCGCCGTCATCTCACCGCGCCGCATCACGCTCACCGTATCGGTGATATCCATAATCTCCCGCAGCTTATGGGTGATGAGAATGATGGTTTTGCCCTCTTCGCGCAGCCGCCCCAAAATACGAAACAGCTGATCGGCTTCCGTTGGGGTCAATACGCCGGTGGGTTCATCGAGGATCAATATATTGGCCCGGCGGTACAGCGCTTTGAGGATCTCAACCCGCTGCTGCATACCCACGCCAATCTCCTCAATCACCGCATCTGGGTCTACGTTCAGCTCATATTCCGCAGCCAATTCCGCCAATTCCGCCCGCGCCTTGCGCAGGGAGGGCGCTAAGAAGGCTCCGCTTTCCGCACCAAGGACGATATTTTCAAGAACGGTGAAATTCTCAACCAGTTTAAAATGTTGGAACACCATGCCGATCCCGGCAGAAATCGCAGCTTGGCTGTCCGGGATCGCCGTTTTCTTGCCTGAGATAAAAATCTCGCCCGCGTCTGCTTTGTAAAACCCGTAAAGGATCGACATAAGGGTTGATTTGCCAGCACCATTCTCGCCGATAATACCATGAATGGTTCCAGGCATGACACGGATTGAGATGTCTTTATTGGCCTGCACGGGCCCAAAGGCCTTGGAAATACCCTGTAATTCAATCGCTGGCTGGCTCATTAAAATCCCTTTGTCAACAAAGGCCGCGCCAACTCAATGGCGCGGCCTCTCAATCTTGGCCTGTTCGCAGGTCCTTTAGAAGGACAAGGCTGGGCAGGTTTCGTCGGAGGTATAATCATGCACGGACAATGAGCCCGCAGTGATGGCCGCCGCCGCCGCCTCTACAGCGCTTTGCATATCTGCAGACACCAAAGATGCGTTGAACTCATCCAGAGCGTAGCCGACGCCACCATTGGCCACGCCCATTTGGAAATTGCCTGTTTCCAGCGCATCGCCTTGGCTGAAGGCTTCGTAAACCGCATTGTCCACGCGCTTCAGCATGGAGGTCAGAACCTTGCCGGGGTGCATGTAGTTTTGATTGCTGTCTACACCGATGGACAAAATGCCCTCATCCGCCGCGGTTTGCAAAACGCCAACGCCGGTACCACCAGCCGCAGCAAAGACCACATCCGCACCTTGGCTGATCTGCGCTTTGGTCAGCTCAGAGCCTTTTACCGGATCATTCCAAGCGGCCGGGGTTGTACCGGTCATATTGGCAATGATTGTTGCGTCGGCATTAACCGCCTTCACGCCCTGCGCAAAGCCGCAGCCAAAGCGACGGATCAGTGGGATATCCATGCCACCAACAAAGCCGACAGTGCCCGTTTTAGAAGCCTGTGCGGCCAGCATACCGACAAGGTAGGAGCCTTCATGCTCGTTAAAACCAATGCCGCGCACGTTGGGCATGCTCAACCAGTTCACATCAATCACCGCAAACTTTGTGTCCGGATAATCTGGCGCGACTTTACCCAGCGCATCGGCGAAGGCAAAGCCAGCCATGACGATCGGATTAGAGCCAGCTTCCGCAAAGCGCCGCAAGGCTTGCTCGCGCTGGGCCTCATTTTGCAGCTCAATCTCGCGGAACGATCCGCCGGTTTCATCCGCCCAGCGCTGCGCGCCCTGGAACGCGGCCTCGTTGAAAGATTTGTCAAATTTACCGCCAAGATCAAAGATGATAGCAGGGTCAGCCAATGCAGCAGTGGCGCTCAAAGCCACAGCAGCAGCGCTGCCAAGAATAGTTTTCATAAAGCTCATAAGAGTCTCCCATAAATAGCGACAACCCAGCAGACAGAATCCTACGGGTCAAAAGCAAGCAGATCCTTCGATCATGACCAAATAAGCCCGTTCTGCCAAGGGAGCGTCAATATAAATTTATCCTTTTATTAAGAAAATCACAGTTGAAACCTGAAAGCTCCCCGAGGAGTTCAAATATAAAACAATTTAAGTCAGTGATTTACGAAGGATCAGCGCGTCGCATTGCGTGCCGTCGCGCCGCTGATAATAGCCTGATCGGCGGCCAACCTGCTCAAATTCTAAGCTTTTATAGAGCCCAAGGGCCGGCACATTGTCCGCGGCCACTTCCAAAAACACGGAGCGCGCGCCCAAAACTGCCGACGCCTCACAAAGCGACAGCATCACTTGCCGCGCCAAACCCCGCCTTTGCGCCTCTACGGCGCAGGCAACAGTAAGGATTTCAAGCTCATCAAGCACCAAACGTCCCATCGCAAAACAGCCCGGAACCGCCCGCACATGCACGCCGGGCTGCGCCATAAGATGTTGAAACTCATCTGCGGACCACGGGCGCGCATTGACAAAGGCAGAGCGGTGAATCCGCGCGAGATCTGCGGCCAAAACAGGCGTGTTAGGCGGCAACAGGGCGCACTTCGACCACTTCCGGGATATAA
>Ga0206125_10004314_pt1 | contig 12757 bp, 15 predicted proteins | sample Helgoland_Spring_4_FD_148598 | JGI IMG/M metagenome (GOLD analysis project Ga0206125, IMG submission 148598) | Pelagic subsurface seawater microbial communities from Kabeltonne, Helgoland, North Sea - Helgoland_Spring_Bloom_20160331_1 | ecosystem: Environmental > Aquatic > Marine > Epipelagic ... | reverse complement strand
CTTTAGGTGGTGCTGGTGATTTTAGTGGTTCTTTTGAAGGAGATGGTAGTGGATTAACAGGTGTAGCAAGTGATTTTAACTTTGATGGTGATACAGGTGCTACAACAATTAATTTAACTACTGAAACAGCTTCATTTAATGGTACAACTGGTGAAATTGAAACTACTGTAACAGCCAATACATTAACAATTGGTTTACCAGATAATGTAACAATTGCTAATGATTTAACAGTTACCAATAACGCAACAATTGCTGGTGATTTAGTAGTAGATGGATCAATAGTTAGTGCCTCTAGTTTGGCAGTTGAAGATCAATTTATTATATTGGCATCAGGTTCAAACGGTGCGATTGATGGTGGTATTATCGTTAATCAAATTGATGATGATCCAGATGGTAAAGGTGTCGCGTTTGCTTATGATTCAAGTGCAAACAGATGGGCATTAGAAACTGGATTAAACGATACAGCTTCAGTAATTACACCAGATGCATTTATGGGAGTTATCCAAGAAAGTGCAGGAGCTCCAGCATCAGACCCAACATATGGTGGAACATCTGGTAAAGGTACAATATTTGTAGATACCTCAAACGATGAAGCGTACATATACGTGTAAAAAATGTTTAAAAAAGTTATGGGTTTAATTGATAAATTAAAAAATAGAGAAGCTGCCCAAAAGGCAGCTTCATCTAATAAAACTAAACGTAAAGTGAAAACTTCAAATGAGGATTTATCTTTAAATGAGGAAGAAACTAAAATTCTTTTACATTTAATTAAAAATTCAAATTTTAAAGGAGATAGTGTAGAATTAGTATATAATCTTACTTTAAAACTACAAAAAGTTTTAAATATTTTATCTTAATTTTTATATATTTATATTAGAGTATTATTGGCCTGAAAAGGAAGTGGGCTCATTGAGTAACCAACCGTAATAACGAATATATGCCAAACTGGAAAAAAATTATCGTCAGTGGATCTGACGCATCTTTATCGTCTGCTTATATAGAGGGCAATCTTACTGCTTCTGCCGCTTATCTTACATCGGCTTCCATAGGACATTTAGAAACAATATATGAAACTGCTTCAGTAATTTACTCAAGTGGTTCAACTAAATTTGGTGATACTTTAGATGATACTCATGAAATAACAGGTTCATTATTAGTAAGTAGTAGTATTACTTCTATTTCAGCTTCTATTGATAACTTAGAAGTATATGATAAACTTGAATTAGGAGGAGCTGGTTCTCAATTTTTCGCCTATAACGAAGATACCATAAAAGTTAAATTTGCCAATTGGTACTCATCTAATGATAGACAGTATGGAATGGGTCAACTTTGGTTTGAGACATGGTTTGCTGCTATAGATAATCAGGCATCAAGAGATAATAGAAGAATTGGATTTTACTTAGAAGAACCCGATGCAGGCTCTACTGATTCCGGTACTCCTGGGCAACATCCTTCAAACGCAAGATTTTATATAGATATAGAAGGAGCATATTTAAGTGGTTCTTTAAATGTAGAACAATCTATAACAGGATCAGAAATCTCAGCTAGTTTAATAGGTACAGCATCTTTTGCTGATAGTGCTACTACAGCATCACATGCTTTAAATGTACCTGATACAGCTTCACACGCTTTAACAGCAGTAACAGCATCACACACCGCAGGTACTGCCTCAATTGCAAATAATGCAACTACATCATCATACTCATTAACTGGTGACGGTACATTTAGTGGTTCATTTAGTGGTTCATTTCAAGGAGATGGTAGTGGATTAACAGGAGTATCTGTAACACCAACCCCTGGATATAGTAATGAAATTTCTTTATCTAGTGATTATACTACTAATATTAATACCTATAATTCACTTTATGGTCCTTTAACAATTGGAGCTGGTACTACTGTTACAGTAAGTGCAGGATCATTTTTAAAAGTAGAAGATTTTTAATAAAGAATAAATATTTATATACATGAGTACATTAAAAGTAGGATCAATACAACCAAATTCCGGAACTAAAGTAAATATTACTGGTAGTACTTTACTTATAACAACAGCAAGTGGACATTTTAGTGGATCATATTCTGGAGATGGTTCAGGATTAGAAGGTGTAGATGGTTTACCATACACAGGATCAGGACAAATTTCAGGATCATTACTTGTAACTGGAAGTGGAGATTTAGCATTAAGAGTTAGTGGAAGTACAGCCCTAACAGGTAGTTTATTTGTAAGCGGTACAGTAAGTGGTTCTTTTGAAGGTGATGGTTCTTCTTTAACAGGAATTATTTTTACCTCAGAAGTTTTATCATCCGCATCATTTACATCTCAAACTTCATATACAGCATCCCATACTTTTAATTCAAAAGAATTAACAATAGATGTATATGATAATAATGATAATATTGTAATACCTAGTAATATTAGATTATTAACTAATACTTCTGTAGGTTTAGATTTCGCAACTGCTACTACTGGTAAAGTAGTATTAACTAAAGGGGGACACATAGTAAGTGGATCTATGGAAACTGCTTCATTTGCTTCAAGTGGTGATGGTGTATTTAGTGGATCTTTTAGTGGTTCCCTAATTCAAGGTACATCTGGTTCATTTAGTGATTTAACAACAACTGTAATAACAGAAACTTCAGCAGAACGTTTTAAAACAAATATACAAAGTTTAGAAACACAAATAGATAAAATAGATTCTCTTAATCCTGTAACTTTTGAATGGATTAACAATGGTAATGAAGATATAGGTTTAATAGCTGAACAAGTAAATGAAATATACCCCGAATTTATAGGTAAAAACCCAAATGGAGAAATACAAGGTATAAAATATAGTAAATTAACAGCTGTATTAATAAAAAGTATACAAGAGTTAAATGAAAAAAACAATAATCTTCAAGAAAGAATAAAAATTTTAGAAGATAATGTAATTAGTTAATATTTATATTAAACATAAAATTAAAATAAAAATAATATGAGAATAGATGATCCTAACGTTCAAGGTAATTTAACACTTGCTGCTGGTTCTACTGCTAATCTTACAGGCTCCTTTAGTGGATCAATAGAAGGTAATTCAATAGTATCTGGTTCAGTTAGTGGATCACTTCAAGGAAATGGAGAGAGTGTAACCAATGTAGTTACTTCTCAATCTATTAATAATAACAATTCAAGTGGAAGTGTGGCTTTTTGGCAAGGTTCCTTAGCTGAATATAATATTATTTCGGCATCTGCTGATAATAATACAGTTTACTTTGTAGTAGAATAATATTTAAAAAATTATGCCAATATATAGAGGAAATACAGAATTAAGTACAGTATTTAGAGGAAACACTGAACTAAATAAAATTTTTAGAGGAAACACTGAAGTCTTTGATGGTATTACATTTGTTGATGCGGACTTTTTACTTGTAGCTGGAGGTGGAGGAGGTGGCCGTAATGGTGGTGCCTCGGGTGAAGGTGGGGCTGGTGCTGGAGGTATAAGAACTTCTTATGGTAGCTGTTCTGGTGGAGGATGTGGTGCTGAAAGTAATTTTACATTTAATAAAGGTGTAACTTATACATTTACAGTAGGAGCTGGAGGAGGATATTGTAGAGAAGGAAATAAATCTTGTATAGAAGGTTCAGACATAACTACTGTTGAAACTTTTGGAGGTGGTAGAGGTTCTTCTGGTGATCCATCAACTAATTATAGAAACTTTCCTGGTGGTTCAGGTGGTGGTGCTGGTGGTATTGGACCAGCAGTTGCTGATGGTTGTCCTGGTTGTGTAGGTGAAGGATTTGCTGGTGGTAATAAAGTAGGACCATTTTCTTCAGCAGGAGGTGGTGGAGGTGGAGGATCCGAGACAGGAGGAAGTGCTGCTCCCCAATCACAGGCAGGTGATGGTGGTGATGGACTATGTGTAAGTATTGAAGGAACTAGTATAGCATATGCTGGTGGTGGTGGAGGTAGTGCTACAGGACCAGCTTCATGTGGTTGGCCTAATTATGGTAACGGTGGTGCTGGTGGTGGAGGCCGTGGTGCCTCACAAGAATCTGGCAAAACGTGTGCTTGTAGTGGAGAAGCAAACAAAGGAGGTGGAGGAGGTGGAATGGGAGCAAATGGTCCTAACCCTGGACAGGGAGGTTCAGGTGTTGTAATAATAAGAATACCTACTGCTAAGTACAGTGGTACAACATCAGGCTCACCTACTGTAACTACCGATGGAAGTGATACAATATTAAAATATACTGGTACTGGAACATATACTCATTAATTATGGCACATTTCGCAGAAATAGATGAAAATAACATAGTAACAAGAGTTCTTGTAGTTAATAATGATATCTTATTAGACGAGAATGATAATGAAATAGAACAAAAAGGTATTGAATTTTTACAATCAATATATAGTGGCTCAAATTGGGTTCAAGGTTCTTATAACGGAAATTTTAGAAAATACTTTCCTGAAATAGATTATATTTGGGATGCTGATAATGATGTATTTTATGGGCCACAATTACATAATTCATGGACTCTTAATACAGGTTCATTTTTATGGGAGGCTCCAATAGATATGCCAACAGGAGATGCGACTGGGTCTTATACAGGATCTTATCAATGGGATGAAGACATTTATGATGCTGATACTAATGATCCTAAAATTCTAGGATGGGTAACTTCTTCAATATCTTAATTATCTTCTTCATATATATTAATATTTATTGTTGAATAACTCCTTAATAATAAAAAATAGAAAAAAATTTATAACAAATGAAAATATATAGCCCTACTATAGCAAATAGTTTACAGATGGAAAATGTAGATGTTGCAGATGCAATATATACAGGATCATTTACAGGATCTTTTACTGGAGATGGTGCTAACTTAACAGGTATCTCTAGCTATACAGTTGGTAATTCATCAGATAATAGAGTAATTACTTCAGTAGATGCTTCTAATGGTAATGCCGAAGCTAACTTTACATTTGATGGAACTACGGCATATATTAATGGTGCCTTAGGTGTAGGTACTGATACTCCAACTACTACAGGTTTAATTAGAGCAACTAATGATGTTGTTGCTTTTTATTCATCTGATGAAAGATTAAAAGATAATATTACCCCAATTGAAGATGCTTTAAATAAAGTAGAAACATTAGGAGGATATGAGTTTGATTGGAATAATAATCAAGATGTTTATGAAGGACACGATATAGGAGTTATTGCTCAAGAAGTTGAAAAAATACTTCCTGAAATAGTTGAAACAAGAGACAATGGGTATAAAGCAGTTAAATATGAAAAATTAACAGCTGTATTAATTCAAGCAGTAAAAGAATTATCTGCTAAGGTTAAAGAATTAGAAAATAAATAAAAATATTACAAAATTATGACAGTACCATCTTCTGGAGAATTAGCATTAAGAGGTAACTTAGGAATAGAAACTAACGTTACAGGAAGTAATGTATCCTTAGGAAATATATCTCGTTGTGTTGGAATAGCTACTCCTGATAAAATGACTGATCTTTATGGATTAGAAATGCCTACTTCATCTTTATGTGTTTGCTACCTTGTAATTGCTGGTGGTGGAGGACGATCAGGACTTTATTCCGGTGGAGGAGGAGCAGGTGGATATAGAAACTCTTACCCAGGATATTGCTCAGGAGCTAATACTTCTCCTGAAACACCAAATAATATAGCAGCAGCAGGAATTGTAACCTCTAGTGCTTATACAGTTACTGTAGGTGCTGGTGGATCTGGTGGTCAAGGAAGTAATTCTGTTTGGTCTACAATCACTAGTAATGGTGGTGGTTTAGGACCTGGTGAAGTTCAATATGGTTGTCCTGGTGGTTCTGGAGGAGGTGGAAATGGAGCAGGTAATAGAACTGGAGGTGCTGCATGTTCTGGACAAGGAAGTAGTGGAGGACAAGGATGTAATCCTGGACCTAACCAAGCTGGTGGAGGTGGAGGTGGAGGTGCTAGATGCGCTGGTTGTAATGCTCAAGGAACTTGTTATGCTGGTAATGGTGGTGATGGATATTGTAACCCTATTACAGGAACAAATGTAGCCCGTGGTGGTGGGGGTGGTGGAAAATGGCAAGCTACTGGTAATCGAAATGGATCAGGTGGACTTGGTGGAGGTGGAAGTTGTGCTGCTGGTTCACCTAACACAGGTGGTGGTTCAGGAGGTGGAACTGGTGGTTCTGGTATAGTTATATTAAGATATAAGAAAAACTGGACAATAATTTCTGGTAGTGGATTAACTTCAACTACTAATATTGTAGGAGATGATAAAGTAACTCAATTTACAGCTGGAACAGATAGTATAAGTTTTGGTAATAATATTGCTTAAAAATAATTAAATATGGGTCATTACGCATTTTTAGACGAAAATAATACAGTAATAGAAGTTATAACTGGAAGAGATGAAAACTCTGACGGTATTGATTGGGAACAATATTACGAAAATTTTAGAAAAAAAACATGTAAAAGAACATCTTATAACACTTATGGTGGAGAACATTCTAATGGTGAAACTCCTTTTAGAAAAAACTACGCAGGAATAGGTTTTACATATGATGAAGAAAAAGACGCATTTATTCCTCCTCAACCTGCTAATAGTTGGACATTAGTAGAAGAAACATGTTTATGGGAATCACCTATACCTTATCCTAGTGGAAGTGAAGGAGGACCTTTTATATGGGATGAAGATATTTATGATGCTGATACTAATGATCCTAAAATTTTAGGATGGGTAACAATGTCTTTAGAATAAAATAAATTAAAAATATTAAAGAAAGAGAACATTTGTTCTCTTTTTTTATTCTCGTATATACTTTAAATATTTATATTAAATAAAACGTTATGGCAATACAACAAACAAAGGTAACTGAGGAAGAGTTAAAGGAATTAGAAAACTTCCAACAAAATATTAGTGTTATAACCTATCAATTAGGACAATTAACATTAAGAAAATTAAATATTAACGAAGAAGAAGATGTTTTAAAAACAAGATATAAACAACTTCTTTTAGAAGAAAAAGAAATAGGAGATAAATTAAAAGAAAAATATGGTAATGCACAAATTGATTTAAAAACAGGTGCGATAACTAATAATGAATAATATTTTTAAATCTTCCCTATATATTTATTATTGATAAAATAAATTATTACAATGGCTGAAACATTATTATCCCCAGGAGTATTAACACGTGAAAACGATCAATCACTTGTTACTCAAGGACCTGTAGTAGCAGGACTAGCATTGCTAGGACCTACAGTAAAAGGTCCAGTAAATGTCCCAACAGTAGTTACTTCATATAGTGATTATATAAATAGATTTGGTGGATCATTTACAAGCGCAAGTATAAAATATGAATATCTAACTAACATTTCAGTTAATAATTACTTCCAACAAGGAGGTGAGACTGCAATCGTTACTAGAATTGTTTCAGGTGGATTTGCACCTGCAAGCACAGACGTAAGAGCAATTATGCACGCTGATTCTGCATCATTTACATTAGAAACCTTATCAGAAGGTGATATAATGAATAACTCAGGTAGTGTATCTACAAGTGGTTCATTAGTAAGTGGTTCAACAGAAAATGTAAGGTATGAAATTGCAAATGTTGATTCAGGAAGTGGTACATTTAACCTATTAATTAGAAGAGGAGATGATACTACAAATAGGAAAACAATATTAGAATCTTGGACAGATTTATCATTAGATCCAAATTCACAAAATTATATTGAAGTAGTAATTGGTAATCAGAAAAAGAATTTTGATACTGATGGAGACAATAATAGATTTATACAAACTACAGGATCTTACGTTAATAACAGCCGTTACGTAAGAGTATCTTCAGTAGGTTTACCAACATTAAATTATTTAGATAATGATGGTAATTTTAAATCAGAATATACTTCATCATTACCTCAAATAGGTAGTGGTTCAAATGAAGGAGCAATGACGGGTGGTACAGGTAATGTATATGGATCAGGTGCTAATGGAAATACAAGATTAAAAATGTATGATGAAATAGATGTTTCTTCAATCCAAGGATTAGAAGGAGCTTATTATACAGCATCTTTAAATCTATTACAAAATACTGACGAATATGATTTTGAAATACTAGCTATACCAGGTGTAACAATCCAAAATGGATCAGCCGCTACAAATGCAGCAATTGATTGTGTTACACAAAGAGGTGATGCTATTGCAGTAATTGATACAAGAGATTATGGTTCAACACTAAACCAAGTAGTAACTAATGCATCATCAGTTGATTCAAGTTATACTGCTACTTATTGGCCTTGGGTTCAAGTATTAGGAACTGAAACTGGTAAACTAGTTTGGGCACCAGCTTCAACAGTAATACCAGGAGTTTACGCTACAAACGATAGAATAGGCGCTGAATGGTTCGCTCCAGCAGGGTTTAATAGAGGTGGTGTAGGTGGTGTAATTACAACAGAAAGAAAATTATCTCCAGCAGATAGAGATAAATTATATTTAGGAAAAGTTAATCCAATCGCTCAATTCCCAGGAAATGGGACAGTAGTATTTGGTCAGAAAACATTACAAACGGCAGCCACTGCTTTAGATAGAGTAAATGTTAGAAGATTATTAATAGAACTTAAAAGAGTAATTGGTAACATTGGAAATACATTATTATTTGAACAAAATACAGCAGCAACTAGAAATAGATTTGTAAATCAAGTAAACCCATACTTAGAATCAATACAACAAAGACAAGGATTGTATGCTTATAGAGTAGTAATGGATGACACAAATAATACAGCTGAAGTGATTGATAGAAATCAAATGGTAGGACAAATATTTATCCAACCAACTAAAACAGCTGAATATATAGTATTAGACTTTAATGTAACGCCAACGGGAGTTGAATTCTAAAAACTTAAAAAGGCAATATTTATAATAAACAATAGAAAATGGCAGTATTAGACCCTAACGAAATAATGTTCACCGCCTTTGAACCAAAAGTTCAAAATAGATTTATACTATACGTAGACGGTGTTCCAGCATATTTAATTAAAAATGCTACAGCACCTGGATTTGAAGCAGGTGAAATCATTCTTGATCACATGAATGTGTATAGAAAAGTGAAAGGAAAAGTCAGATGGAATGATATGACTTTAGGTCTATATGATCCAGTAACTCCATCAGGAGCTCAAGCTATAATGGAATGGGCTAGATTAGCACACGAGAGTGTAACTGGTAGAGATGGATATTCAGATTTCTATAAAAAAGATTTAACATTAGATATATTAGGTCCAGTAGGAGACGTAGTAAGCGAATGGGTTATCAAAGGAGCTTACGTTAAAACTGCTACATTTGGTGAATATGATTGGTCAGCTGACGCAGCTGTCAACTTAGATATCACTATTGCAATGGATTATTGTATATTAAACTTTTAATTACCCAACCCTCCATACCTTTGAGAATGGTGCCTTTTTTGGCACCATTTTCTTTTTTTATATATTTATATCCGTAAAAAAATAAGTTATTAAGTATGGAAGAAAAAGTTACAGAACCAAAATTTAAATTCCCAACCGAAATTGTTGAATTACCATCTAAAGGATTAATCTATCCTAAGGATAACCCATTATCGTCAGGTAAATTGGAAATGAAATATATGACTGCCAAAGAAGAAGATATTTTAACTAACCAAAACTATATTCAAAAAGGTATAGTATTAGATAAATTACTAGAATCATTAATAGTATCTAAAATAAACTATAATGATATTGTTATAGGTGATAAAAATGCTTTATTAGTAGCATCCCGTGTATTAGGTTATGGTAAAGATTATACTTTTAAAGCTTTTAATTCAGATACAAATGAAATTGATGATTTTACAGTAGATTTAACTACATTAGAAGATAAAAATTTAGATTCTAAAGATTTAAAAGAAGAAGGTGTAAATGAGTTTAATTTTACTTTACCTTTTTCTAAAAATGAAGTAACTTTTAAAATTCTTACACATGGAGATGAAAAAAATATACAAAAAGAATTAGAAGGCTTAAAAAAAATAAATAAAGAATTAGTTCCTGAAAATACAACTCGATTTAAATACACAATTACCTCAGTAGATGGGGACAGAGAAAAGAAAACAATTAGAGAATTTGTAGATAATTATTTATTAGCTAAAGATGCACAACCTTTACGTGAAGAAATTAAAAGAGTATCACCCGATGTTAATTTAACATATGGGAACGATGGGAAGGAGGTGCAAATACCCATTGGGGTTAACTTTTTTTGGCCTGACAGCAGAATATAGATCAAGTTTATTTTCTCAAATACATGAAATAGTATTCCATGGTCAAGGTGGATATGATTGGCACACTTTATATAATATGCCTATTTGGCTTCGAAATTTTACTTATAAAAAATTAGAAGAATATTATAAAAAACAAGAAGAAGCCCAAAATAAAGCAAATAATCAACTTAAAAATACTAAAGAAATACAACGACCAAACATTAATCCTTCTAACGTTTATAATGCATCAATGCCTACTAAAAAGTAGGCATTTTTTATATTTATATATGAATAATCTTTATATATTACATGGAAGAAGAACTATTTAGAGAACAAGAATTAAATAGACTAGCCAGAGAAAGGGTAGGTATTAATCAGGAGGTAGCAGATCGCCTTACTGAAACGAATAATGTCTTATTAGAACAGCTTAAAAATTTAAAATTTGAAGCACAACAACGTAGAGATATTAGTGCTTCAGTTAGAGATATAGGTAGAATAACTAAAAGAAACCTATCATTAAATCTTCAAGATTTAGCTGATAAAAAAAAGGTTGCGCAAATTTCTAGTGATATAAATAAATTAATATCTCAAAGAACTTTTTTATTAGGTAAAGCTGCAGAATTTGGAGCTATGGAAGGTGAATTACAACAAGAAATATCACAAGAGATAACAGCACAAATTACAGAAACTAAAGCATTACAAAGTGAATTAAAAGAAATAAATGAAATTGCACAATCAATATCTAATAATTTATCAGTTCAACAATTTCAAGGACTTGCTAATTTTATTAAAAGTATACCTGGATTAAGAACATTTGCTATTCCTTTTGAAGAAGCATCTGATGCAATTATTCAAGCAGGTGTTGCAGCAGAAAAACAAAAAAGAGAAATATTTGAATTAGCTAAAGTAAATAAAGGTTTAACTAAAGAAAGACTTAAAGAATTAGGGATATATGAGTTACTAAATAAACAACATGGCAAATTCGCTTTTGATTTACTTCAAGAAGAAGAAACTATTAAAAAAATCAATAAAAAATTCGGTGCTGGTGTTGCTGTACAAAAAGAATCTTTAAATATACTTAATAAAATAGGTAAAGGAGCTGTAGGTACAGTTTTACTAAAAAGTGTATTAGCTGTAGATCAGGCTCAAACAGATTTTAATCGTGAATTAGGTAGATCTATACGTGGAATTGATACTGTAAATAGAGGTATGACATCTACAGTTGATTATATTAGAACAGCTACTTCTTTAACTCAACAATTTGGATTTGCTGCTGATGCTATCTTTGATCAAGAAACTTTAGCTACAGCAACAGAAATGGTATCCTTAATGGGACTGACAGTTGAAGAAGCAGGAAGATTTGCTTTGTTTTCTCAAACAGCAGGAACTGTTGCAAATGATAACTTAAATACAATTATTGCTCAAGTAGGAGAAATAAATGTAGCTAATAAATCTGTTGTAACTCAAAGAAGAATACTTGAAGATATAGGTAATACTTCATCTGCTATAGCATTAACTTTTCAAGGTAATACAGTTGAATTAGCAAGAGCATCTCAACAGGCAAGAATATTAGGTATTACTTTACAACAAGTAGATAATATAGCAGCAGGATTATTAGATATTGAATCTTCTATAGCATCAGAATTTGAAGCAGAAGTTATTTCAGGTAAACAATTAAATTTAGAAAGAGCAAGATTCTTTGCATTAACTAATGATTTAGAGGGTTTAACTAAAGAATTAGCTTCAAATCAAGAAGCTATAACTTCCTTTGCTAATGGAACTAGAATTGAACAAGAAGCAATTGCAGGTGCATTAGGAATGAGCCGTGATGAAATGGCTGATATGATATTTCAACAAAGAGCACAACTTAATATTACTGATGAGCAAGCCGCAGCAACTTTAGGATTAAATCAATTAGATTTACAAAGACTATCAGCACAAGAAAGTATATCTAAATCTATAGAAAAAATAGGTTCAATATTAGCAATAGGAGTAGCCCCTATTTTAAAACTTGTAGCTGATTATTCTGGTATAATAGCAACAGCTTTTGGAGTTTTAGCTGGTTATAGTTTAATTAGATTAGTTAAACAAATGTATGAACTAGGTAGGGCAGCTTTATTATTTTCTGCAGCTAATCCACTTACAGCTCTTGCAACTATCGCTTCAATGACAGCTCTAGCTGCAGCATCAAATTATTTATTTAGACCACAACAAGTGGGTGATGCAATTATCCCAGCAGGTAAAGGACCTATTATATCAACTAGAGAAGGTGGATTAATACAAGGAACAGCAAATGATGATGTTGTAATGGCACCTGGTATAGCTAGAGGAGGAAGAAATGCTGGATTATCACAAGCTGATGTAGCAGCTATAGCAAAAGCAGTAAGAGACGGAGCATCACAAGCACAAATTAACTTAGATGGTGGTAGGGTATCAAATAGATTACAACCATCATTAGCAGTTAATACAAGAAAATATTCAATATAAAATATTTATAATAAATAAAATAAT
>Ga0206125_10004310_pt1 | contig 12765 bp, 7 predicted proteins | sample Helgoland_Spring_4_FD_148598 | JGI IMG/M metagenome (GOLD analysis project Ga0206125, IMG submission 148598) | Pelagic subsurface seawater microbial communities from Kabeltonne, Helgoland, North Sea - Helgoland_Spring_Bloom_20160331_1 | ecosystem: Environmental > Aquatic > Marine > Epipelagic ... | reverse complement strand
CGATGCCAGAAATGACGAAAAAATTGAAAACCATGCTCCATTAATGGCGTGAAGATACGGATGCATACATGCCGACGGATAAGATTAAGGAATAAAAAAACTGGCCACTACCGTCTAAATAGAGGGTGTTCGTTGTTTTAAGTGCTTCTATAATGGGGTTTAAGTTTTGAGGACTCACGAGGGATTTTATATGATACGATTTAGGCAATACATACAGCTCGCAGCAGTGCTATTCTCCATCGTAATACCGGTTGTGGTGTCGGCCGCGCAGCCGTCCACGACGTTGCCGGAACAGCGATCTACGCCGAAGTGGCGCGCTGAGCGGCATGCGGAAAAGGTTGCTCAGGCCAAGACCGGCAAGGCCGAGCTGGTGATGATTGGCGACTCGATCACTCACTATTGGGAAAAGCAGAAGACTTACACCGAACGGTTCGCGCCGTATAAGACCCTGAACCTGGGAGTCGGCGGGGCCACCACCCAGACCGTTCTTTGGCGTCTGCAGAATGGGGAGATCGACGGTATCGCGCCCAAACTGGTGACCCTGATGATCGGCACCAACAATAGCGGTCGCGACTCCGCGCCCGATATTGCACTCGGCATTGAGACGATCGTTGCTGAGCTGCGTCAGCGTCTGCCCGAATCCAAGATTGTGATCTTCTCTGTTTTTCCTCGCAGCAACCCGAGAACTAAGGGCGATTTTGAACGAGTTCAAGCGATCAACAAACTCCTGCCAGCCATTGCGGACAACCAGCACGTGTTTCACGTCGACATCAATCAGAACTTTCTTGATGCGAACGGGAAGATTCGCCCGCAGCTATTCGGCCGCGATTTGCTCCACCTCTCTAGTGTAGGATATGACGCATGGTATCAAGCGCTTCAGTCGATCTTAAAAGAGGCAGGTTTTAAGCTCTCGCAGGTCAGCCCAAGGGCAGCTGCCGCGCCGAAAAAAGCGCAGGCTGCCGCGCCCTTCAATGAATCGAAAGTGCGCCGCGTGAATCCTTTTCAAGATCCGTTCGCCAACCCTATCGATGACCCCGCACTGCCACGGGTATTGATCATCGGAGATTCGATCTCCATCGGTTACACCGCAGGCGTTCGGAAGCTCCTTTCAGGCAAAGCGAATGTCCACCGCGTTAAAGGCAACTGTCGCTATTCTGCCTTCGGTGTGCAGCACATCGACACATGGATCGGTGAGGGCGACTGGGATGTGATCCATTTTAACTTTGGCCTCTGGGACTGGTATGGCTGGTCACAGGAGCAGAAAGCCACCCCGGAATCTTACGCGGCCAACCTCGACCAAATCGTCACCAAACTCAAGGCGACCAAGGCCAAGTTGATTTTCGGCGTCACTACACCTCCATGTGTAGGCCCTGAGACCAAGGTGAAAATTATCGTCACGGAAGCGCGCGCCAAGGAGTTCAACGATGCCGCCCTCGGCGTCATGAAAAAACATGGTGTCGCAATCAATGACCTCTACGCTCCTATTGCAGGGAAACGGGCGCAGTATCAGCAAGGGGCGAATAACGTTCACTACAACAACGCAGGCAAGTCGCTCCAAGCAAAGCAAGTCGCTCAAGCCATCGAAGCTGCTCTCACTCAGTCCACGTCAAGCGCTCCCGTCATCCGGCTCTGGCCGATCGAGCGGGTCGGCGGCGAGCAGAATCGCTTGAAAGAGGAATACCGTGATAGCCGCGGGAAGCCTCAACTCTGTGGCGTGCTGGATCCTTACCTGACCGTTTTTAAGGCGGCCAGCGACAAGCCGACGCCTGCCGTGGTCTATTGCCCAGGCGGCGCTTATAAGATTCTGGACCCGCAGCCACCACTGGTTAAATGGCTGAATGCGCAGGGGATCACCGTCTTCATGCTCAAATACACGATTCCCGACAATTTGGATGCGGCCTTTAATGATATTCAGCGGGCGATGCGTTTAGTGCGTCATCAGGCCAAGCAGTGGAATATTGATCCCGATAACATCGGAGTCATTGGCAATTCTGCGGGTGGACATTTAGCCGCGCGGTTGACCCAGAACTATTTGCAGCAGGGGTATGATTCGATTGATCCCGCAGATGCAGTGAGCTGCGAGCCCAATTTCGCGGTGCTACAATGCGCGGCCTATTTTCAGGGCAGAAAAATGGATAAAGAGTTCGATGCAGAACGCTTTCATATGAAAACCAAAGTCGCGCCGACTTTCCTGACCTATGCAAAGGATGACAAATTCAGCAAAGGCGGCATGGAATATGCCAAAAGGCTTAAAGCCGCCGGTGGCTCCATTGAGCTCAAGCTCTTTGAAACTGGCGGACATGGGATGAGCGGTTGTGACTGGTTCACGCCCGCAGCGCAATGGCTGAAAGCACAAAACGTGGTCGGAGTGAGCCAATAATTCACCGGCGAATTGGATGATTAAAATTACATTTTTAGGACTGATCTCGTTGCTGCTCAGCAGCGTCACTTTTGCGGCTGATCCACTGGGCGTTGCCGCGATTTTTGCCGACGGCATGGTGCTGCAACGGCAGATGAACGTGCCCGTCTGGGGAACGGCGCAACCAGGCGATACGGTTAAGGTGACATTTGGCGGACAGGAAAAAACAGCCACTGCCGATGAGGCTGGCAAGTGGATGGTCAAACTCGATCCCTTGAAAGCTTCGGCCGAAGGCCGCACGCTCCTGATCGCTTCCCCGGCAACGAGCAATACTACTGTTTTTTCAACTGGAGCGATACCGAAAGCATCGACCTGACTGTGCCGCTCAGCGCCCGCGCCACCTTGACCGACTTCTGGACGGAGGAAGCGCTCGGCGTGCATGAAGGTGCTTGCACCGTAAAGCAACTGCCTCCGCGCTCAGCCCGCCTGATCCACGCCACCCAATAGCCAGCTTGCGAAACAGATGTAAGGGCTGCTCATACGTGAAATTTAAACCACAGATGGACACTAATAGACACAGATAGTCTCTGATCCGTGTTCATCGGTAGTTGAAAAAGCCGAGCCTCAGCACCCATGCAGGGAATACGCTTGATTAGTCCCCGGACAGGCTGACGTGTTTTTCGGTTTTCAGCCATGGTTTTCCGGCGAAACGACTTCCGCCTACCCTCTAAAAGTAGGGTATTCAAACAAGCCAGATGCTGTATAGTAGCGTCAGTTCTTGCAACGCGTGGCGCAGTCTTGAACTACCACTTGCTTCCTTTTATCCAATAATTGAATACCCCATGAAACAGATCACCAACATCTTTCTCTTACTCAGCGCCCTCGTTGGTTGTTCTTTCACCACCGCACAGGCGGCGACGCTCACCTCTACAGGGAATGTGCAGCTTGACAGTGCAACCGGCTGGAGCCCTTCTCAGACGCCGTCCAGCGGAAATGACACACTAAGCATCGGTCACAATTTATCCATTGATTCAACGTGGACCATTGGCTCGGGCCAAGCCATGACCTGGACTGCTGGTAATTGGCGATTTGCCCAGGGGGGGCATCTGACTGTTGCGAGCGGAGGAACCTTAACTGCTGACGGTATTTATGAAAGCGGGGCAACTGCAACGCGTTCCTTGACTATCGAGGCGGGCGCTACAGCCACAACCAGAAGGTATTTTTCGGGGAATAGCGCCGTCACTGGTGGAGACTCAGGCTGGACCACTAAGTGGATTGCGGACACCTCAGGAGTCACTACTTTTAATATCACCCAAGACTATAGAATCCGTGGGGGGTCGATTGAGGTCGATCTGTCCAGCTATGATATTTCTAACGGCACAACCTTGATTCTTGCGGACTATGGTACGTTACTTGATGGGCCATACTTTGCTGTCACTCTGACCTCCGGATGGACTGGTACGGTCGACTTCACTTACGACCAGGGCGGCGGCGATTTGGCTGTTGCACTCACAAACATCGTCGCTCCTCTACCACCGATCACTAGCACCACCACGAATGGTGTCTTTAACGTGCCTGCAACCTGGGTGGGCGGAGTCGTTCCGGTGAGCAGCACCGACTCCGTCGTGCTTGCCAGTGTCGTGACGCTTACCTCGGATTTCATAATCGGGAATGGTCAATCATTGACTGCTGCGACGACGAGCGGGCGTTTGTCACTCGGGGCAGGGCATCTAACCGTAGCGACTGGTGGCACCTTGGATCTGGTGACGGTTGCTGCCAATATGACGGAGTCCGGTGCCGGAGGGCATTTTACTATTGAACCGGCAGCGATAGCAAAAGTGGATCGTTACTGGAACGATGAAGCGAGTCCTTCCTATATCAATGAATGGATTGCAGATGCAGACGGTGTGACAACTTTTGAGGTCGCAGGCTCATTTACATTGAGGGGCACGAACAGTGAGTTGAGAGTCGACCTGAGCAACTATGATACAGCGAACGGCGATACGCTTGTTCTTGCTTCTTATGGAAACCTGGCGCTCCAGAACCAGGCAGCGGGTGATAATGGTTGGGCCACAATCACGCTGACCGCTGGGTGGTCGGCTGATCTTGATCTCACCACGGGCAATGAAATTCGCCTCATCAACATCGTCGCACCTTCACTGCCTATCACTTGGGATAATTCCGGAACTGGCAATTGGACCGATGGCACGAAGTGGGTCGGTGATGTAGCTCCCGTCACCGGTGACGGGAAGGATGTCGATATTGACTTTGGAACAGGTAATTATGACGTGAATTTTAACACCACTTATACGGTCGAAAGCGGACAAACTCTTGAATCGGGTTCCAGACAAACAGGATTCCACCCGGAGCTGGCTTTCCAAGTCGGTAGTCATCTGACTTTGGCGACCGGTGGAACCATCGACCTTGCTTTCATGAGGCCTCGTGCGACTGCCGCCTTTACTGTCGAAGCCGGTGCCTCTCTAAATACGGACAATTATGGTTTAGCTAGTCGTAGGCTGGACATCACCTACGAAGCGGATGCTGTCGGAGTGACTACATGGAACAATTCAGGCGTTTTTGACCCCAGATTGGATCACCTGATCCTTGATCTGAGCAGCTATGACACCGCGAACGGAGGCACGCTGGTGCTGGTCGACTACGGCACACTTGGAGCCGATTATGAGTTCGCCTCTGTCAGTATGACGGAGGGATGGTCGGGCACGATCGATTACGTTTACGATACCGATGGAAACGGTGATCTCGCGATCGCCCTGACCAACATCCAGTTCGGGGCGGATCCGGTTACGAGCAACGGAACCTTGGAAAGCTGGCTCGACCTGTATAGCCTGGTTACCAGCGGCGATTATGAAGCCGCGGATCTGCTCGATTCCGACAGCGATGGACGACTCAATTGGGAGGAATACCAAGACGGCACGGATCCGACAGGTGTTGGCGTGGCCGCACCGATCGCTTTCACTTTGGTGGATGCCACTGATGGCAGCGCTGATATGCTGACGTTTTCCGCGCCTGATACGACATGGGTGATTGAAGCATCCACTGATAACGTGGAGTGGGGCGTTGTCCCGCAGGTGTCATTTGTGGTCAATGCCGATGGCAGTATCACCGCAACGGTTCCTCAACTAGCGACTCTTAATCCAGGTGGAACCTATCGTGTGGTTGAAACGAGTGAAAATACAAAACTGGTCATTTTCTTGACGGAAGGCCAGTCGAACATGGTCGGTTGGAGCAGTAAGACGTCTTATGAGATGGATGATTATCCAACGCCGAACATGTTCCAGCAATCCCGTGGTCAGGCTCGTGGGGAGTATGATCCCGGCGCTGTTGATTCGGTCGTGCGTGCGTTTCAGCCGTTTCAAACGACGCAACACCGGTCGGGATCAACGACGGGGAATTATGTTTCACTCGATTTCTATTTTGCACGTGCGTATGCAAAAGACCATCCCGACGAAGATGTGCTGATCGTTAAAAATGCGATCGGTGGAAGCGGTTTTGTGACGAATCAATGGAACGCAGGCGACTCGCTGGATGTGCTGGCCGATCCGTATCTGGCCGCTGCACTGGCTGAGGTGAGCGGTGAGTATGCCACGATTGAATTCGGTGGTATACTGTGGCATCAGGGTGAAGCCGATGCCGCAACGGCAGCGAGTGCTGCGGCCTATGCTTCCAACCTGACGGCGCTGTTTGCTCGCCATCGCGTAGTGGTTTCGAGCCGTTTCTCGGTTACTCAGGCGCCAGTTATCATCGGCACGATGGTGCCAGCTAATATCGCGGATAATTCAACAGGCTACTATGACGATATTGATGCCATTCACCGCGATATCAGCAACCTGGTTGCCAACGCAAAGTTTGCTGACTTGAGTGGCATTGTCGGAGAGGCCGGGCAGCATTTTTTGGCCGACGGCTACCAGACGGCGGGCGAGATCTACTATGACACATGGCTCGCGATGCAGGACATGGTTACTTGGGTGGGCGACAATAACCTGACCGGCAACGATGCACTGCCCGGCAGCAATCCAGATTCGGACGGCCTGAGCAACTTGCTCGAATTCGCCTTCGGCACCGACCCGACAGTTTCGAATGGTGGCTCAATCGGCTACAGCAGCGGAGTAGTGACGCCAGGGTTACCGCTGCCAGTATTAGAAACCATTTCGTCCAACAATGTGGATTTCCGCGCGGTCTTCGCGCGGCGCAAGGCGTGGGCGGCGGCGGGACTGACCTACACGCCGCAGTTCAGCCCAGACCTTACGGAGTGGGTGGACGTCACAGCCGCACCAACACTGATCGAAAGCGGCAGCGGCGATATCGAAGCGGTCTACGTGCCTTACCCCATGATGATTGAAACCACGACTGGCTGGGAGAAACCACAATTCTTCCGCCTGAGCGTCAGTCAGGACTAACTCCTCTTAGATACTATAATGGCACACTCCTCAACACACTCTGCGCATTTCCGCGTTGCCGCGGCACTGCTCTTGAGCAGTGCGCTGCCAGTTGCTGCCGACGTGCTTTACAGTAACTTGCAGGACCTTTCGATCCCGACCAACTTCGACGGCGTCTATATAGACATTGAGAGCGGCACCAACGACACGTCGGGGACGACGTTCGATTGGGACGTTAACTTATTCTTCGGCGGGATCGGGGTAGTCAACAGCACTGGCTTCCAGCCAGTGCGCGAGACCGACGCTGGCAATGGCACGCTGAGCAATCTAGCGTGGGGCGATACGGTGAACTCTTCGTCGACGTTCGACTCGAGCGGCGGCACTGGCGGTTCGACCGATCACCTCGGCAGCACTTTTACCGCCGGCACTGAGGGCTACATCGGATTTGAGCTTACCGGCGGCAACTACGGTTGGATGCGCGTGGTGTTAGACGGCAGCGGCAGTGCTTTAGTCAAGGACTGGGCCTACGACACTAGCGGCGGCACTGGAGCCATCGCCACCGGCAACGTCTTGCAAAGCGGCTCGACGGTTACGGTGGATTCATCCTCCGGTTCGTTCACGCTCGGCTCCGCCCTCAGCAACGATCAAAGCCTAGTCAAAGCCGGCAGCGGCACCACCACGCTCAATGCAGCGAGTACCAATAGCGGCACGACTACTGTCAGTTCGGGCATGTTGCTGGTCAACGGCGACAACAGTGCAGCGTCTGGCGCGGTCACCGTCGCCTCAGGTGCAAGCCTCGGTGGTAGTGGCATCATCGGCGGCGCCACGACCATCCAGTCGGGTGGTTTCCTAGCGCCTGGTAACAGCCCTGGCATCTTGACCTTTAGCGGTGATCTGACACTGGCCTCGGGTTCGTTTACCAATATGGAAATCACCGGCAGCACACGTGGCACCGACTATGACGGTATTGATGTGGGCGGTGCATTGACCTACGGCGGCGGGCTGACCTTGACATCGAATACCTTGATCGGGGTCGGTGAATATAACCTGTTCGACTTTACCAGTGAAAGCGGTGATTTTTCATCAATCACATTGAGCGGAACTGCCTACGCCAATAACGCATTTACTCAAGACGGGGATGTTTGGGACGCGATTGTTGATAATCAGACCTATACTTACTCGCAGGTCACCGGCAATTTGGTCGTGGCTACGACCGCAGTTCCAGAGCCAGAAACCTTCGCACTGCTTGGCGGTCTGTTGGCCCTCGGTACCGTGATGCTGCGCCGCCGCCGCTAGGTTTGTATTTTTTAAGATTTTTCATATAGTTTTCAATCGGCTGGGGAGTCGATTGATAGAGGTAAACGCCCCGAGCAATTCGGGCGTTTTTTGATGCCTGAAGGCCAAGGTTGAGACACTGATCTTTAGGTTACGTATTTTAGAACCGCAGATAGCCGCAGATCAAAATCTTTGTATCTGCGTTCACCCGTTTATCTGCGGTTGACATATTGCTCCGCGATCTCTGGCAGACCTCCTTCAGTTGATTCTTCTGTCGATCTGTAATGGTGTCAGAGTCAGCATATCCGCCGTGCGTCGGTATAGCCGTGTGCATCGTTTTCGCTTCTCTGACGGCGGCAATGACGGAGCATTGCCCTCCAATTGCTTGGGTTTTTGCCGCAGTTTAGGTATGTGCACGCACCCTCTGAACGAGGGGTAGTCAGGGAACGGCAACGGGGGTACTATGTCATGAAACCCATGAGGCAGGCAGTCCCGTTCACCGGTTGACGGGAACAATGATTGGCGAATCCATGGGGCTATGTATTTTAGACAAACACCATCAATTGGAAAGAGCATGAAACAGAGTATGAAAAAGTCGTTCCCCCTTGCGCTGATTTTATTGGCGGCTGGTTTTGCCGATGCCGCGCGCGCACCTGAAGCAAAGGCAGATTATTTAGCCAATAAAAAGGCTAATATCGAAGCGCGCGGGAAGGTGTATAGCCCGCAACAGTGGAGTAATCATTTTGATCGGATCGACGCCAACCGCGATGGTATCTTGACTGCGCAAGAGCAAGCCGAATTTGACCCCGCGAAACAGGCCGATTCCATGGTGGCGACGCCAGCATCCAAACCACCCGCACCCGTCAAGACGCAGGCCGCTAAGTCAGCATCGAATACGACACCAGCCGTCACGGCGTCGAAGGCCCCCTTCGAAGGTAACCCCGCGACGACGGTGTGGTTCAATCAACCCGGCAAGGGCTTTGATCAGTCGCTGGTCCTCGGTAACGGCCGAATTGGGGCCATGGTATTTGGGGGTGTGGATGAAGAGCGCATTGTTTTGAATGAAGAGTCTGTTTGGTCTGGGTCACGTGGTGAGAACAATGTGTCCGGTGGCTATCAATATCTACCTGAGATGCGTCGTCTGCTCGCGGAGGAGAAGTTCACTGAAGCTAATGCGCTGAAGCGTAAGGCCTTTCCTACTATGGGAGAACCGCAATATTCAGATAAGATTTCGCCGTTCGGACGTTTTCAAACACTCGGCAACCTACGCTTGAAGTTCTCCGGCAACAGCGAGGTGGTTACGAATTACCGTCGTGAACTCGACCTGACTACAGGCTTGGCAGTCGTGAATTATCAACGCGGAGAGACGTCCTTCACTCGTGAGCATTTCGTGTCCGAACCAGCCGAAGTCTTTGTGTCTCGTCTAAGTGGTCCACAGACATTCACTATATCGATGGATCGCGCTGAACGCTTTGTAACCACTGCAGTCGGTGATCGCGAATTGCTCATGACTGGGCACCTGAACGATGGTTATGATCAGGATGGTTTGCAGTATGTTGGCCGCTTGCGCGTTATTGGTGGTTCGGTGAAGGCGGTCGGTCATACGCTGGAGGTTGAATCTGACGGTGAGGTCTTGCTACTCTTCGCTGCGGCGACGGATTACCGAGGCATTGCTGGACGCCAGCTATCGGATCCACTGGCTACAACAATCAGTGATCTCGACAAGGCCAAGGGCAAGTCCTTCGCACAATTACGCGCGGCGCAAAAGACGGATCATGAGAACCTGTTTAACCGTGTGACCCTGACCTTGCCGAAAACGCAGAATAGCCGGTTGGCCACCGATCAACGTTTGGCTGCGTATCGAGAGGGTGCCGCGGATCCTGCTTTGTCTGCCTTGTTTGCGAACATGGGACGTTACTTGTTGATCGGCTCATCGCGTCCCGGTGGTTTGCCTGCAAATTTGCAGGGCATCTGGGCCGAGGAAGTGCATACCATGTGGAATGGTGACTATCACTTTAATATCAATACCCAGATGAATTACTGGCCTGCGTTGACATGTAATCTGGTGGAAACACAGGAGCCGATGAATACCTTTATCGCCTCGCTGGTCGAGCCCGGCTCCAAGACTGCGAAGGCTTACTACAATTCACCCGGTTGGATTGCGCACCGATTGACAAACATCTGGGGCTACACCGCACCGGCAGGAATGGACATCGGTGGACCTGCATGGCTCTGTGAGCACCTGTGGGAGCAGTATGCCTTCACCTTGGATAAGGACTATTTGGCGAAGGTTTACCCTATTATGCGCAGTAGTGTGGAATTCTATCTCTTCAACCTGTATGAAGAACCTGAAAACAAGTGGCTCGTGACCGGTCCGTCCGCTTCGCCGGAGAATGGTTTTAATCAGCCCAATGGAAAGCCGGGCTCGGGTATTTGCCTCGGCCCAACAATCGACATGCAGCAACTGCGCGAACTCTTTGGCAACACCGTGCGTGCGGCGAAGATTCTTGGCGTGGATGCTGAATTGCAGAGCGAGCTGAAGACCAAGCGTGCTCGGCTCGCGCCGAACCAGATCGCGCCGGATGGGGTGTTGCAGGAATGGCTCAAGCCCTACGAGGAGCGCGAACCGACTCACCGTCACTGCTCGCCGCTGTATGGGCTTTATCCGTATTACGAAATTACAGCCGACGGCACACCTGAAATGGCAGAGGCCGCTCGTAAATTACTCGATCGCCGCGGTGTTGGGCAAAGCACCGGTTGGTCAAATGCGTGGCGCGTCAACCTTTGGGCGCGTTTGGGCGATGCGGAAAAGTCCATCGAGTTTGCACATCGTATGCTCACGGATAACTGCTTCGACAATATGCTGAGCCAATTTCGTCCGGTCCCACGTAAGCTGTTTCAAATCGAAGCGAATTTCGGCCTGACTGCCGGCATCGTTGAAATGCTGATGCAGAGTCAGCCGGACAGCGGCGAGATCGATGCCCAGCCCATTATTCGCTTGCTGCCCGCTCTGCCTAAAGAATGGCCCGCAGGTAAAGTGACCGGACTGTTGGCTCGTGGTGGCTTTGAAGTCGATATTGAGTGGGCCGACGGCGAAGTCGTTGAAGTGACGATCCATTCGCTCAAAGGCACCCCAGGCAAAGTGCGCTACGGATCGCAGATGATAGAGATCAATCTCAAAGCCGGCGAAAGCCAGAAGCTGGCTGCCACTCGGTAGTCTAGCTGAATATGACTATGCTAAATAGACGAATATGGCTCACCAGTTGCTTAGCTTTGACTGGAGCTCTTATGCTGGGCTCAGCAGTTGAGGGCGAAACGGCTTCGATCTGTGCACCTAGGTCTGGTGGTGATCACGTCCAATTACCTGCCTTTCAGAAGGGGAGTCGTCTATTGTTTCAGGGGGACTCGATTACCGACATGAATTGGGGCCGCAACGAGAAAGACCGGAATCATTACCTCGGCCATAGTTACGTTTTTCTGCTGGCCGGGAGACTGGGTCTACAAATGCCAGAAGCTCAATTGGATTTTTATAACCGCGGCAAGAGCGGCAATGCGGTGGCCCAACTCCGCAAGCGCTGGCACAGCGATGCGATTGATATGAAGCCAGACCTGTTGAGTATTCTTATTGGAACCAACGATGTGGGCCAGGGCTTAAGGCATCCGGATCGGAAAGTGACGCCGAAAGCCTTCGAAGCCGATTATCGATTCATTCTCGATGCCAGCCGAAAGGCTAACCCCGACTTGCGTCTGGTGCTTTTGGATCCCTTTGTTCTCCCGACTGGAGCGCTAAGCAAGGGACAGGCCTATGCGGTGCGCCGCAAAGCGACGGACCAGTTGCGTGTGATCGTAGCCAAGCTGGCCAAAGAATATGACGCGGTTCATATCAAGACGCAGGAGATTTTTGATGCTGCCGCGAAGTCCACGACTCCTGAGCACTGGATGTGGGATGGCATTCATCCCCTCCCGCAGGGGCACGAACTCATCGCTAGGCATTGGTTGCAGCAAGTCAGCGCGAGTTGGCCGCAGATATTATCGAAATAAACTGCTCTTAAAAAAAGCAGAATAGAAAAGCAAAGAATCTGGCAGGAAAATTATGGGCAGAAAATTAAAAAAAGGCCTGGAAGTGAATCATAGAGCGTTTATTCCAAACCCTTTGCTCTTCATTTTTCTGTCCCACATGTCTCTGTTCCATTGATCAGAATGTATTTGTGCATTGTTCTCTGGGTCAGGGTCGACAGGCGTCTTATTTTCTAAGGCGAGCCATTGTGGATCATCTATAGTCCAGCGAATACTATAACTGGACAACCTCTGAATAAAATTCTTCTCATCGCCTTAGCCCTATTTACAATAAATGTTTCTCCTATCGCAGGCTTCGCGGAGGCTGCACCGACAAAAACAGAAAACAGCGGCTGGTCTGGAGCTAAGTCATCGTTCCACAGTTTCGCAGTATGCTGTACATACGAAGGGTAGATCACTTGGTGAAAACGCGTATAATGATTGTCAGATTCCATCTTCCCTTTAAGTATTCATCCATGAAACGCTCCGCCATTCTGATACTTCTACTAGTCGCTTCACAAGCTCTAGGCATCGCTGCGCCTCGCTCGCAGCCGAATATACTTTTCATCTTTACCGATGACTGGGGCTGGGGCGACCTTAGCTGTCACGGGCATCCGTATGTTAAGACGCCGAACATCGACCGCTTGGCGGTCGAAGGCACCGACTTTCAGCGCTTCA
>Ga0206125_10004306_pt1 | contig 12772 bp, 5 predicted proteins | sample Helgoland_Spring_4_FD_148598 | JGI IMG/M metagenome (GOLD analysis project Ga0206125, IMG submission 148598) | Pelagic subsurface seawater microbial communities from Kabeltonne, Helgoland, North Sea - Helgoland_Spring_Bloom_20160331_1 | ecosystem: Environmental > Aquatic > Marine > Epipelagic ... | reverse complement strand
CATCATCAGGACCTAGAATATCCGTCTGGTCACAAAGCTCTATTGGTGTTGGATTGACAAGTAGTGGCGGGATCTCAACGCGTAGCTCTAAGGTAGTGAAACTCTCACAATCATTATTGGTATCACTAACACTAACATAAATCGTTTGGGGGTTCACACTGTTACTAAAACTAAAAGGGTTGACAATAGCACTGGTAAGGGCTACATCCGTATAGTAAGAAATAACATAAGGACCACCCGTTAGACCTTGTAGTATGTCTGGCTCGGCAGACGTTAAATTAAAAACAGCAATGCCATCACCGTCGGTATCACAAACAACCAAAGGCTGTGGATCGGTAATAGCAGGACGCTCCTCAACTAGTAAATGAAGTATCGTCGTATTGTAACAGCCCGAAGCTATATCAAACAAACGAACATAAATGATCTGATCAAAAGGAACCTCATTGTCATAAGGACTCACTAAAGGTAACACACCGTTGATAGCATCCGATAGCGTAACATGGTAGCTAACAACTAGATTACCCGCTGGGTTACCTCCTACTACCTGCTCATCGGCATCGGTTAGTATAAAAGTCCCAAAACCATCATTGTCATCATCACAGTAAATAAGTGGCAAAGGCTCAAATATCTCAGGACGGGGAACCACAACCAAAGAACTCATAAATACACCATAACATCCACTTACATCACTAACACGTACCCAAACATCTTCAGGGTTGGTCGTGTTGGTATAAAAAACAGGCAAGGCAGGAAATCCAATCTCAGCAAACTCCTGGGTAGCATGATAGGTAACAGTAACATCTGGATTACCACCCGTGATAATCGTATTGTAACTGTTTAAATCAAACTCCGTAATACCATCTGCAATCTCATCATCACAAGCCTCAATCTCTGGAATAACATTAAAAGCAGGGACCTCACCTAAAATCAAATCAAACTCACCAATGGTAACACACAAAGCAGCATTAGAAATATCACCATCCTCATAATTTACAGCGCGTACCCAAATAGTAGCTGAAGGACTTACATACGCCGTAGCAGGGGTAATAGGAAATAATCCCGCTTCTGCATCTGCAAAACTCTCATGGTAGGTCAGGGTAACATCTACCAAAGAATTTAAAATCTCATCATCCTTACTCGTTAAATCAAAAGTGGCAATACCATCACCATCCAAATCACACACAAAATAATCTGTAATTGGATCCGTAATAGCAGGAGCATCATTCACCTGCAACTCTAAAGGGACAATGTTAAAACAATCGGTAGCGTTTACATTATCTACCCTTGCATAAATTACCTGAAAACCAAGTACTGAATTAACAAATGCATCGGCAGGAGTAATTGCAGGTGTGCCTGCAAGTGCCTGAGCAAAAGTAAGATAGTAAGACACCACTGCATCTGGATTACCACCGGTAATCTCCACATCTTTGGTCGTTAAATCAAAGGTGCCAAAACCATCGTTGGGTAAATCATCACAAATATTATATTTGGAAGGAGTTGTAGCGCCGGGTGCTACAACAACAGAGACCTCGAAGCTACTTGTAATAAAACAAGTTGGTGTATCAATACTTTCTACCCGAACAAATATTGTCTCTCCAGGTGCAGGTATTGTATAATTTGTTGGCAATGGATTGATGCCTGAATCTGCATCAGCTTGAGAAGTGTGATAGGTAACATTAAAAAATATTGGATCTTGAATACCAAGGGCTTCAGCATCTTTTAATGCAGGTAGATTTATAGAAACTGATCCTGTTGCGTCCAAATCACAAAAACTTATATCTGTCATTGGACCAGCAGTAACCGGAGAGAAATTCAATAAAAAAGATTCAACAGCAAAACAAGTTTGGGTTAAATTTTCTATGCGTACAAAAATTTGTTCTAAGATTCCCGTTATGGGGTAAGCAGTTGGGGTTAAAATTGGTGCGGCACCAGAGGTTGCATCTGCAATAGAGTTGTGATAGGATATAACAAACTCTGAAGGATCTTGAGCTCCCAAAACAATTGCATCGTTTATGGTTAAATCAAAAATCCCAGTATTGGTTCCGTCGTCACATTGAAACAAATCATTGGGGGTATTGGCAATAGGCTGTAAATTATATGTAATTAGGACATCATCTGAGGCAATACATGTTAGATCTACAGGATTAAATACTTCAACACTGTAGGTCCCAGAATTTGGAGAGGAGACGGTAAAGGTGTCATCACCAATAGTACTTGGACCTTGTGAAACTGCATTATAAAACCACTCATAGGAGAGTCCTGGAGCACCAGCAGTGTCTGCAGTTAGAATAATATCATCTGTAGCACAGGTATCTTGATCTAAGCCCAAATCTACACTAACTGGGAAAAAATTAATAAAAAATGATGCAGTATCAGAACATGTATTTAAACTAATTACATTTATATCATCAATAACTATATCATTCCCACAAGCACCAAAAAAATCATTTATCAAAACGATTTGAATGGTTGTATTTACTCCAGTATTAAAATTAAGAGCATAGGTATTCCAATCTGGATCTGAACCATTTGGAACAACACCTGTTGTTTCAGTTGCCAAGACAACTCCAGAGGCATCTTGTACTTGGTAGATCAGCCTTGAAGGCACTCCAGTTCCTGGACACAAATTAGTATCAACGTCATACATGGTGGTCATTGAGAAATCAAAGGTATGATTTGTGTTGGCCGGAACTGTAAAATCTCTTCTGTAGAGCTCTGTTTGGTTTATATCTTCAGAAACATCAAAGAAAATCATTCTTCCATTTATATCTCCAACAGTATAGTCTTCCATCTCTTGATGCCAACCAGGGTTGAGGCCTGTAGATGTATTTGTAACCACATAGTCGTTGGGATTCATACCTCCTGCTCCATTAAAAGTCTGATTTGTGTATGGGTGAGTTACCCGACCCAGACCTGTACCAAAATCTTCTATAAACGCATCGGTTTGATCTGGAGTTTCTAGACGTACAAATATTTCCTCGACAGCACCTGTGATAGGGTAAGCAGCTGAATTAAGTATTGGTGCTGCGCCACTATTGGCATCTGCAGCTGAATTGTGATAACTAATGTCATAAATTGCTGGATCTTGAGCGCCTAGGACAACAGCATCATTAACCGTTAAATCAAAAACGCCTGTGTTGGTGCCATCATCACACTGGAATAAATCGTTGGGTTGGTTGGCTACAGGAGGGTCTGTATAGGTTACCTCTACTTGATCTGTAACGATACAGGTTGGGTCTAAAGGGTTGAAAACTTCTACACTGTAAGTTCCAGAATTTGGTGCCGTAACAGTGAAGGTAATAGCATCAATAGCACTTGGCCCTTGGGAAACACCGTTGTAAAACCACTGATAAGATAATCCTAAAACTCCTGCAGCATTTGCAGTAAGAGTGATATCATTTGTGGTACATGTTTGTTGATCTTCACCTACACTTACCGTAATTGGAAAGAAGTTTAGCGAAAAAGATTCTGTGTCAAAACAAATACCCGTTGTGTCTGTAATACGAACAAATATTTGCTCTACCGTACCCGTAATAAGATAGGTAGTTGTATTTAAAATCGGTGAAGCACCACTTGCAGCATCAAAGGCAGTATTATGGTAGGTAATGATGAAGTCTTCAGGAAGTTGAGTGCCTAAAACCACTGGGTCATTTTGAGTTAAATCAAAAATCCCTGTGTTGATACCATTATCACACTGATATAAATCATCAGGTGTATTGGCTATTGGTTGATTGTTAAAAACAATTGTGCTCTCATCTGAGAGAACACATGTGATGTCTGCAGGATCAAAGACCTCAACAGAATAAGCACCAGAGTTTGGGAAAGTTACTGTAAAAGTATCATCTCCAATAGTACTTGGTCCTTGTGATACTGCATTGTAAAACCACTCATAGGAAAGTCCTGGTGTACCATCTGTATCTGCTGTTAATACAATTGAGGTAGTGTCACAAGTTTGTTGATCCTCCCCCAGATCTAGTGTAAAAGGATTTGACGTTGTAATAAGTACATCATCCTCAACCACGGTGATAGCGCCGTCACAATTTAAATAAGCCGCACGTGCAGTGTAGGTTTCATCTCCAGAGGGGCAAACCGTGATATCTGGGGTACTACCTATAACTTCTCCTGCGCTATTTAACCAATCAAAAGTTACATTTGATGGGCCATTTGGTGTAAATCGCCATGCTTCTGTGCTGGTATCCCAGTCTCCTGTATTACGTCCTGGAGGAGTATATCCTAGATTCCCTGCTTGGTTCTGGATTCCTATTACGGCATTACCGTCATTCCAACTGCATCCTGAAGGTCTATCTAAAACATATACCTCAATAACGTTTGTTGTTTCATAAATAACCATCTGAGAGGTTAAACGTAGTTCGTTACAACCAAAATAAAATATATTTGGCATACTAACTACCATGGTACGGCAAGGGGCCTCCCCTAAAACTTGATAGTTTATATCAGAGGTTGGTGGGCTTGGAGCTGGGTTTACATCCATATAAACGCCAAATATGGTATTTCTAAATAATTGAGTATCTGGTATAGACTCGTCAAAACTCCATTCACAAAATCCACCAGGTGGGTTCGAATTTAAATCAAAAGAAATAACACCATTAGATCCGATAACAATCTCATCATAGGTGCCCCCAAAAAAACAAAAGTTAAAAGGCAAGTCAATGGCTGGTGACCAAACATCATCAGTATTTACAGATACAGGAGTTCCGCCTATAAAAGGAAAGGGGGCGTACGGTATAGGTGTAACTTCATAACTAGTGGTCTCACCAGTTTGCAGAAAAGTGGCAGACAAATCTACGCAGCCTCCACTAGCGCAATTTACGTTGGCATCTTCACCAGCATCTACATTAGGGCAGCCAGGACCTTGAGAAAACCCGTTTGTAAATGCAAGCAAAAGCATTGCAGTAAGTAGAAGTAAATTGCTTAATTTTAATTTTTTCATAGCTTGTTAATAACGTGTGAAAATTAAGAAAATTTTATGAAAGCACAACAACATAGAACGATAAAATATTGGCTCCCAATGGGAGATTGCCTGTAGATATTTTAATATCTTTGCAAAGTTCATTTATAGCACAATAAATAGAAATAATGGAAATAAAAAACAAGTTTCAAACACCTGAGGAAAATGATTTTGATCATCACAGTGCAAGTCACCAAACACCTCTAAGAAAAGATGCTTTTGACATCTCTGATACTGATAAAATTGAAAGCATCACAGATGATGTGAGACGCATCATGAATACTTTAGGGTTAGACCTCACTGATGATAGTCTTAACGATACCCCTAAGAGAGTTGCCAAAATGTTTGTGAGTGAAATATTTGGTGGCTTACACCCAGATAGAAAACCAAAAGCATCCACATTTGAAAATAAATACAAGTACAATGAAATGCTTGTTGAAAAAAATATCTCTTTGTACTCTACCTGTGAGCATCATCTACTGCCCATTGTTGGAAAAGCGCATATTGCTTATATCTCAAATGGTACAGTTGTTGGCCTTAGTAAAATGAACCGGATTGTAGATTACTTTGCCAAAAGACCACAAGTCCAAGAGCGCCTAACGATACAGATTGTAAAAGAGTTGCAAAAGGTATTAAACACCCAGGATGTTGCCTGTGTGATAGATGCAAAACATTTGTGCGTAAACTCAAGAGGAATCGGAGATATAGATTGCAGCACAGTGACAAGTGAATTTGGTGGTGCTTTTAAAAATATAGATAGAAAAAGAGAGTTTTTGGATTATATCAAATTTGACACTTCTTTTTAGTAGTTTTATATGCATCTAAATTTGAGCACCTAGCAATAAAAAAATGGAACTCCATACCACACAAACACTCTACATCTATAACTCTATCTCAAAAAAGAAAGAGAAGTTTACTCCCCTAAACAAAGGAGCAGTAGGGATGTATGTTTGTGGACCCACCGTGTATAGTAATGTACATATGGGAAATTGCAGAACATTCTTATCTTTTGATTTGGTATTCCGGTATTTAAAACACCTAGGGTATAAAGTTAGATATGTTCGTAACATTACAGATGCAGGTCACCTAGAAAATGATGGAGAGAGTGGTGAGGATCCAATAGCCAAGAAAGCGAAGCTTGAAAACATAGAACCCATGGAAGTGGTACAGAAGTATACCATAGATTTCCACCAAACCATGGCCAGATTTAATGCCCTGCCACCCAGTATAGAACCCACTGCAACAGGACATATTATAGAACAAATTAAAATTATTGAAAATATCTTACAACAAGGATACGCATACCAAGTGAATGGTTCTGTATATTTTGATGTCAACAAATTCAATAAAGACCATCACTACGGAAAACTTAGTGGTAGAAATCTTGAGGATATGATCAGTAACACAAGAACGCTATCTGGACAATCTGAAAAGAAAAACCCACAAGATTTTGCCCTTTGGAAAAAAGCTGGGCCAGAACATATCATGCGTTGGGCATCTCCCTGGGGCGACGGCTTTCCTGGCTGGCATCTGGAGTGTACTGCTATGAGTACAAAATACCTAGGGCAACAATTTGATATTCACGGTGGGGGTATGGATTTGAAATTTCCGCACCATGAATGTGAAATTGCTCAAAGTGAAGCCATTCACAAAAAATCTCCAGTAAATTACTGGATGCATGCCAATATGCTCACTCTCAATGGCAAGAAAATGGCAAAATCTACAGGAAATAACATCCTTCCCTCAGAATTATTTTCTGGAAACAACTCGGTATTGAGTAAGGCGTTTTCTCCTGGGGTTGCTAAATTTTTTATGTATCAAGCACAGTACAGAAGCATACTAGATTTTAGCAGTGATGCCCTAGTTGCAAGTGAAAAAGGGTATAACAAACTGATGCAGGCTTGCAAAAACATTGATAAGATAGCCACTAGTGATCACTCAAGTATGGATATTAAATCTTGGAGACAATCATGCTATGATGCCATGAATGATGATTTCAATAGCCCCATATTAATTGCACAACTCTTTGAGGGTGTTAAGTATATACATACTTTAAAGGAAGCAAAAGGGTCTATTACCAAAGAAGATTTACAAGTGCTACAAAACACAATGAATGCCTTTATTTTTGATGTACTTGGTCTTACAGATACAACTTCTGGACAAACTGACGGTGATGACAAATTATTTGGTGCCATTGAACTGCTAATTGAATTACGAAATAAAGCCCGCGACAATAAAGATTTTGCAACCAGCGATAAAATACGTGATCAATTGCAAGAGGTAGGCATACAATTAAAAGATGGTAAAGAAGGGACTTCGTTCTCTTTGAGTTAATACCTTTTAAGTATGGTTGTATCCCTTTAAAAAACAACGTACTTATTTTGATGAAAAATATTCTTACAGCGCCATTAATTCTTATCATCCGCCTTTACCAAAGGTTGATATCGCCCCTATTTGCGCCAACTTGCAGATACACTCCTAGTTGTTCTAATTATACACTACAAGCACTACAGACCCATGGTATTTTAAAAGGAGGTTGGCTCTCTTTAAAAAGAATTGCTCGGTGTGCGCCCTGGGGCGGTCATGGACACGACCCAGTTCCCACCAATAAAAAGAAAGCACAATAAATTTAACATCAATAAAATAGTATCTTTACCCAATAACAAATTAATATTTTATGCAAGCTCTTACACTATTATGGAATCCAACAGATGGAATTGATCTTGGGTTTTTTAAAATCCAATTTTATAGTCTAATGTTTGTAGTGGCCTTCTCTTTAGGGTGGTACATTATTAAAAAAATCTACAAAAGAGAACAAGAAAGCGAAAAAAACCTCGACAGTCTTTTTATATACATGGTTATGGCCATTTTAATTGGAGCCCGTATTGGTCATGTACTATTTTACCAAAGTGAGCTTATTTTTCAAGACCCATTATCCATTATTTTACCTTTTAGGTTTGTGCCAGAAATAGAATATACAGGTTTTAGAGGTTTGGCTAGTCATGGAGCAGCCATTGCCGTTATTATTGCGATGTATTATTACAGCAAGAAAGTAATACAAAAACCAATGCTTTGGATACTGGACCGTGTTGTTATACCAGTGGCAAGTGGAGCTATATTTGTGAGAATTGGAAACTTTATTAATTCTGAAATAATAGGGAAAGAAGTTACAGATTTCCCGTTAGGAGTTCAGTTTTTAAAGGATAGTATTGGAGCCAGACAAGCAACAATTATCACCAATATTAAAGATCCTAATAAAGCCTATGATGCCATAGCAAATGACCCCATATTTGCAGATATATTGGCAAGTGTTCCTTTTAGACACCCAGCGCAGTTGTATGAATCTTTTGGGTATGTTTTTGTGTTTTTAACACTTTTATATTTCTACTGGAAAACAGATAAAAGCAAACAACTCGGATTTTTGTTTGGACTGTTTTTAGTGCTTTTATGGACGGTTAGATTCTTTGTAGAATTTGTCAAAGAAGCCCAAGTTGACTCCAGAGGAGATTGGCTTTTAAATACAGGACAATGGCTTAGTATACCTTTTATTATTGGCGGGATATATTTTATGATGCAGTCTTACAAAAAAACATACACCAGTAATTGATTATCGTAAAGAGAAAAAGCCTTCTGGAAATCCAGAAGGCTTTTTAAATATACGGTAGCTCAGTAGCTTATGCTTCTACCTCTTGAGTTTTAACTTCTAGCAAATCACTAGCTTTTTTCTTCACAGTATCATACATCACTGGAGTTGCAATAAACAGTGAAGAGTAGGTTCCTACTACAACACCTACCATTAGTGCAAATATGAGTCCCCTTATAGATTCTGCTCCAATAAAGAAGATACACAACAGTACAATCAGTGTCGTTAAAGAAGTATTTAACGTACGGCTAAGAGTACTATTTAATGCACTGTTAATTACTTTGCTAAATGCCCATTTTGGATTGTCATTAAAATATTCTCTAATACGGTCAAAAACAACCACGGTATCATTTAATGAGTATCCAATAACAGTTAATATCGCAGCGATGAATGACTGGTCAATCTCCATACTAAATGGCATAATATTTTGAGTTAAAGAGAACACTCCCAACACTAATAACACATCATGAAATACCGCTACTACAGCACCCAAACTAAATTGCCATCTTCTAAAACGAACTAGGATATATAAGAACACTACAAATAAAGATCCAAATACAGCCCAGAAAGAATTTTTCTTAATATCATCTGCTATGGTAGGACTCACTTTATAGTACTCCATTATACCAGCTATTTTAGCTGTGTTGTCCTCTCTAAATTCATCAAAGGTCATTCCCTGTGGCAGGTAAGATTGCACACCTTGGTATAATTTAACTTGAACTTCGTTATCAATCTCAGATCCAGTTTCACCTACTTTGTATTTTGTAGTAATTTTTAACTGATTGTTTGCGCCATAGGTTTTTGCCTCTGCACTACTGAATTGTGCAATTAAATCTTGCTCTACTGCAGCCGCATCAACATCTTGTGCAAAACGTACTGTATATGTCCTACCCCCTACAAAATCAACACCTTGATCTAGGCTGTTTGTAATCAAAGATCCAATACTTACTGTAATTAAAATAGCAGAAATCACATAGGCTATCTTGCGTTTGCCTAAGAAATTAATCGATACGTTTTTAAACAGATTTTTTGTTACTGGGGTTGAGAATGCTAGTGGCTTACCGTTCTTAGTAAAGCTATCAATAAACAGTCTTGTAATAAAAATTGCCGTGAACAAAGAGGTAAGAATACCAATAAGTAAGGTAGTTGCAAAACCTTGAATAGGTCCTGTTCCGAAAATCAACAGTATCAAACCTGTAAGTCCTGTTGTTATGTTTGCATCTAAAATAGAAGACAATGCATTTTGGAAACCATCTTTTATACTGTCTTTTTGAGATTTACCCTTAGCCATTTCTTCTCTAATACGCTCAAATATAAGTACGTTGGCATCAACAGAGATACCAATGGTTAGAACAATACCGGCAATACCAGGGAGTGTTAATACAGCTCCAAGACCTGCTAAAACTCCAAAAATAAATAGAATGTTTACCATAAGGGCAACATCGGCAAAAGCGCCGGCCTTACCGTAATAACCAACCATCCAAAACAATACTAAAAGTAGTGCTATACCAAAAGAAATCATACCACTTGTAATGGCTTCCTGACCTAAAGTTGGTCCAACAACTTCTGCCTGAATGATATCAGCAGAGGCAGGTAATTTACCCGCTCTTAAAACGTTTGCTAAATCTTGTCCCTCGGTTATGGTAAAATCTCCTGTTATTTCACTTCTACCCCCAGCGATTCCTCCTGGAGAGGTAACTCCTGGTGCAGAGTACACAATATCATCTAGTACTATAGCAATTTGTGATGCGTTTTTATTTGCATTTTTGGTCATCTCTTCCCAAATCTTAGCTCCCTTTCCATTCATCTGCATAGAAACTGCAGCATTACTAAATTGGTCATAGGTTTGAGCCGCATCTGTAACAACACCACCAGCAAGAGGTGCTCTCATATCTCTGTTACCTTTTATGGCATATAACCCTGAGGTCATTACTTTGGTTCCGTCGTTAAGTTCTGTTTCTACTGGTTTTTCCCAAACAAACTTAGTATAGCGTTGCTGTTGTGGCAACAAAGCTCTTACTTGAGACTTACGCAAGTAAGAATTCACTACAGCAGTATCTTTTAATTTAAAAATCCCTAAAACAGGACGTCCATTAAATCCTGGAGAAACTAGTTTTGAGAATAAGGGATTTGTCTTTTCGAATTCTTCTTCGGTTTCTTCAACTTCCTCACCAGCAAGTAAATCGTCAACACTACTTTGGGTGTCTGATACCTCTTGAGTCTCAGCGTCAGTCTGAGGAGCCTCATTTGCTTTTGCAAGCTCAGCTATTTTATTATTGGCAAGTTGTAAAAATCCTGCCATCTCCTCGCTTTTGTATACATCCCAAAACTCAAGTTGCGCTGTACTTTGTAATAATTTAGAAACACGTTCTTTGTCTTTGGCGCCAGGTAATTCAACCAATATACGTGCAGAATTTCCTAAACGCTGGATGTTGGGTTGTGTTACTCCAAACTTGTCAATACGCTTACGCAGTACCTCAAAAGCTGATGTAATTGACTCATCAATCTTTCTGTTGATTACTTTCTTTACCTCATCATTACTCATAGTGGCATTGATGTCGTCTTCCAATCCTTTATTGAAAAAAATATCAGGAGATGCTAATGAATTATCACCAGGTAGTGCTTCAAAAGCAGTGTAAAAAGATTCTAGAAATGTATCTTGAGAATCTTTTTGTAATTCACCTGCATTGGCAAGAGCTTGATTAAAGGCAGGGTCTTTGGTATTATTTGATAATCCTTTCAAGATATCTTGTACAGAGATTTGAAGGATAACATTAATACCACCTTTTAAATCTAAACCTTTGTTGAGTTCTTTCTCTTTAGCTGTTTTGTAGTCAATACCCATCATTATTGGGAAACTAGAAACGCTATCAAGATAAGCGGCTTCAGCAGCTGCTCTTTTGTTGGGTTGATCTTTAGTGAACTTTGTATTTGCATACTGAGTTGCACTTTCTTCTACTGTATTTGCAAGATATGTGTATGATAATTGGTACAAACTTACCAAACCAAACAAAATCGCAAAAAGTGTAATGAGTCCTTTATTTTGCATGTTGTTGTTGTTTATTGTCAAATTTTTTGTCGGGCGAATATAAAAAGTATTGCCCGAATTGACACTATGTATTAATAATAAAATAGATGAAATTGTTCTTTAAACTTAAAGAACATAAAAAATGATGTTGGTATCATGTGATACGAGTATATAACAAAAGTGACATACTACTGAAATTTTAGAAAAAATCACTGCCGCACATTTTATGCTATTGGGCCTGCTCTAACTTGGGGAATTTTGCAAGTAGATTCAGTAAGAGTTATTGAAACAGCATGTTGTGCTAAGAAGGATATTTCAGTATTTTTATTTTGTTGTGGGGTTTGATTGCTCATAAAAGCATCATATACCTTTACCAGATAGTATCTGTGAGTTTTACCTTCAAAAGCAGACATAAACCCATTTAAATCTGGGGCTATATCTGACTGTTTTTGAATTTCATGAACATCAAATGTATAAACAGATGTTGTTTCAAAAGGAGGTGTTTGATTTACAGGAAAACTACTACAGGAGGCAAATTCATTAAGAAGCTCTTTTTTTGTATAGAGCATACCCTTTATAACCTGCAAGTCTATGGTGGTGTAGTAAGATATGGTTAAAGTACCATTTTCTCCATGCTGGACTTTTATCCTTTGAGCGCCTAAAGCCTCAAGCTCATTAGTAAGTGTTGTTATGGTTTTTTGAGTACTAGCTATGCTTGCGGTATCACCACCAAACTCAACAACTATTTGTTGATTAGGCTGTACGATTTGTTCAAGAATTAGCCCTGTGAGAATCACTAATATGAACAAGGAGCGGAAATACCATTTTCTTTGCATGGCAGCAAATATAAAAAATAAAGACCGTATTGATACGGTCTTTATTGATATAACTATATTAAAATAATAGAATTAAAAATCTAACAATCCATTGGTTTTGGTAACCCCTGCAGCACTTTCTTGCAAATGTGCTTTTTCTGGCTCACTTAAATCTATGTTTACAATTTTCTCGATTCCTGATCTACCCAAAACTACAGGAACTCCAATACATAAATCAGTAAGCCCATACTCACCTTCTAGGAGTACAGAACATGGAAATATTTTTTTCTGATCACAAGCAATAGCTTGCACTAAAC
>Ga0206125_10004305_pt1 | contig 12774 bp, 9 predicted proteins | sample Helgoland_Spring_4_FD_148598 | JGI IMG/M metagenome (GOLD analysis project Ga0206125, IMG submission 148598) | Pelagic subsurface seawater microbial communities from Kabeltonne, Helgoland, North Sea - Helgoland_Spring_Bloom_20160331_1 | ecosystem: Environmental > Aquatic > Marine > Epipelagic ... | reverse complement strand
AAGCGGCGCCTTGCGCAGTGGCAGTGACAGGGAGAACAGCGGCTCAATCCCATGCGCTGGCAAGCCACGGCCAGCTCGCGAGGATTGGCGATGCTCCATGAATCGCCGCTCCAACGTTTGCTTGGTTGAGCCAACGTAAGCCCCGTAAAAACCGTTCTGAGTGGAATAACCATCTCGCAATATCACGTAGACCGTTCCACCAAGCCGCTTGGCCGCCGCCCATCCCTCCCACGACTTCGGAAAGGCCTGAGCCACGGCTTTTCGAGCGGGGTTCAGCCAATCGATTGGGCTTAGACTGTTTTCGGCAAAGGCCATTTCAGCCTTGATCAGGGTCGCTTCGCGCCGAACCTTCAACTCTTCCAGCCCCAGCGTCGCTAACTCAAGACGCGGCGGATTCTGGACCAACCAAGCCTGCATGGATCGGATCAAATGCGGCGCCTGCCAGCGCTCAAACGGACGGGACAGACGATAATCCAAACCGGGATGAGGGCCATGATAGACGGCGTGAAAAGGGGGTCTTTCAGCGTGCAAAACGGGAGCTTAATCGGTTACAGCTAAGGGAATGAGGCCAACAACAGCCTTCTAGGATCTATCAGCTAAACCCATACTGAGCAAACCCACCCCCTGCAAAGCGCGGTGTTTTGACGTACAGCGCGATGAATCTGCGCTGCTCTGTTGCAATAATTCTCACTGATGACCAAAAGGATGGCCTCAGAAGCGTGCTTCCAGGGCCCTATCATGGGCTGTTGGTGATCTTTCAGGACAGGGACATTTATGAAAGTCGTTGCGATCGGAACGGGTTATGTCGGACTGGTGACAGGCGTGTGCTATGCCAGCCTTGGGCACGAAGCGGTCTGTCTTGATATCGACGTAGCCAAAGTCGCAGCATTGAACGTTGGGCAAGTGCCAATTTATGAGCCCGGGCTGAAAGACCGCATGGTTCAAGCGGTGGCTCGGGGCAAACTACGGTTCACCACCGATTATGCCGAGGCACTGGCTGGCGCTGAAATCGCCTTCATTGCCGTGGGGACGCCAACTGAAGAAGGCGGCAGCAAAGCCAATACAACGTTTGTCGAAGCCGCCTTTGCCTCGATCCTGGAGCATCACAGCGGCCCCTTGACCGTCGTGGTTAAGTCCACCGTTCCCATCGGCACCAACGACCGTTTACAGGCTATTCTCGAACAACAGGCTCCAGATGCCCCCATCCACCTCGCCTCCAACCCGGAATTCTTGCGCGAAGGTGCGGCGATCGATGATTTTCTCAATCCCGACCGCATTGTTGTCGGCCCCCGTGACAGCACGGCATCACAAGCACTGCGCATGCTGAATCAGGGGTTCATTGATCGTGGGGTTGCTTACGTGGACGTCTCCGCTTCTAGCGCGGAAATGATCAAGTACGCCGCCAATGCTTTTCTCGCGACCAAGATCACCTTCATCAACGAGGTCGCCAGCCTATGCGAACGTGTCGGCGCCGATGTTGAAGATGTGGCGCATGGCATTGGTTTGGACCAGCGGATCGGTCCAGATTTCCTAGCCGCTGGACCGGGTTATGGTGGCTCGTGCTTCCCCAAGGACACACTTGCCCTCGTCGATACGGCACAGGTTGAAGGCTCGCCCGTGCGCATTCTCGAAGCCGTGATTGATGTCAATGAGGCGCGGAAAAAGGAAATGGCAGAGAAGGTTATCGATTCTCTGGGCGGGGTTGAACGAGCCAGAGGGAAAACGGTCGCCATATGGGGCCTGACCTTCAAGCCCAACACCGATGACCTGCGCGACAGCCCGAGCATCGCCATCATTCCCGCCTTGCAGCAAGCCGGCATTCACATCCGTGCCTTTGACCCGCAGGGCATGGCGGGCGCCGCGGATCTATTCGAGAACATTGCCTTCCAGCCAACCCCGCTTGACGCTGTCCAAGGGGCCGATTGCGTTTGTCTGGTGACACATTGGTCAGACTTCGCAGAGATCGACCTTGAAACCGTGAAAGCCGCCTTGAACACACCCTGTTTCGTTGATTTGCGGAATGTCTTCGATCCTCAGGCTATGGCAGAGGGCGGATGGGATTACCGCAGTCTGGGTCGTCCAACGTAATTTCTGATATTCGGCTTTTTTACCTTCACTCCTGCGCCGCGCGCTGTACCTTTGCGTCACAACAGGAAGGGAGAACATCTGTGTTGAAACCGGACCGTAGCCAAAAACGGCTTGGCAAAAGCGACTTGAATGTCGGCCCAATCTCATACGGTCACTGGCGACTGGCCGAAGGCAGTGCCGCCGAAGCAGGCGATAAAACACGCGCAGCGCTCGATGCCGGCATGACCATGATCGACACCGCTTCCATCTATGGGTTTCCAGACTTTGGTGCTGCTGAGAGCTTGCTGGGAGAGGTGCTCAAAGACGAACCATCGTTGAGGCAGAAAATGGTGCTGGCAACCAAGGCTGGGATCTACCCGCCCACGCCCTATGACTGCACGCCTGACACCATCGTCGAGACGTGTGAAGCGAGTTTGCGCCGGATGAACACTGACGTGATCGACTTGTTTTACATCCACCGCCCCGACATGCTCACCCCCCATGCGGATGTTGCCGAAGGCCTGATGCGGTTGGTTGAAGCGGGCAAGGTGCGGGAGATTGCAGTTTCCAACTACACACCCAGCATGTTCGCAGCCCTTCAGTCCAAACTGGACCGCCCCCTGATTGCCAACCAGGTCGAATTCTCAGCAATGCGCCAAGACCCCGTTTGGGATGGTACGCTGGATCAATGCCAGCAGTACGACAGCACGCTGATCGCCTGGTCGCCGCTGGGTGGGGGTGAGTTGATGACGCAGGATGCCGGTGAAAAAAGCCAGGCCGGAGCCGTCGCAGCCGCTTTGGACGCTGTGGCCGTGCGCAATCGCGTGGACCGCGGCGCGGCAGCGCTGGCTTTCACCATGATCTCGCACCCGGGTATTGTGCCGATTATCGGAACGCAGCGCGTCAACCGGATCGCTGAGGCCAACGCGGCGCTAGACGTCGAAATGACGCGAGAAGAGTATTACCAGATCGTTGTCGCCTGGCGGGGCGTGGGCCTGCCCTAATCTGTGGCGCGGGCCAGAGGTCTAGCCCTCGATATACCCACGCTCACGGGCAAAGCTGAGCAAGGCCGGCATGAAGGTCTCATGTCGGCTGATCAGCACATCAACCTTCTCCAGCCGGGTTACCTGGTTCTCGCTGGAGAAGTAATATCGGCCGTCTTCGCGGTCGGTATAGAGGTGCACGAGCAGCTTTGCGGTCGTCCGCAGGGTGTGCAGCACGGCGTCTCGCTTGGTAAACCAAGGCTGTTGTTGGAGAAAGGCTTCGAAGGCATCTGTGCGGATTGACCAGGTCACTTCATCACGCTGATCACTAAACCAGGACCGCAAAGCATCGCCGATTTCCCAGCCCCATTCCTGAACGTTGTAGTTCTCGAAATCCAGCAGGCCGATCCGTCGAGGCGTGACGATGACGTTGCCAAACTTGATATCGCCGTGACAGTGACGCATACGGATCTGCTGGTCGAACTCGGGGGCCAGAAACGCCCGAACACTTTCATTGCGCTCGATCGTTTTCGCCGATAGGTCACGCCGCTCGAAGGCTGCCTTTACGATAAAATCCGGCTGATCCTGATAGGCGGTCATGTAGCGCCTGTCGCCCTCGTCCACGTAGCGGAAATACCGGTTCAAAGTTTCGTGCAAATCCTCGGCCAGCGCCACAATGCGCAGGGCGTCAGAGACACTGGGGCGCTCATCCATAACGGCGTCAGAGACGTAAGACATGAGCCGAAATTGCTCCCCATCCAACTCGATAAAGGGATCGCCCTGATCGGTCAGGTGGAAATAAGGCGTGAGAAAATCGCGCGCGTAGAGCGTGTTCGCTACGTGGCTGGACAGGCGCAGTTGATCGAGGTTCTTCTTGCGCCCGACCCGCTGCAACACCAGTCGTCGCGTCTGGGTCTGGATTGCGTAGTTAGCGTTCACATTGCCAAAGGCACCGGCGTCCACGTTGATGACCGGCTCGAAGATTTCGTAATGCTTGAGAAAGGCATTGATCTGGTCGTGACTGAGATCGAGGTTCTCGGACATGGGCGACTTCCCGGGATTTTGACGCGTCTGTGCCTAGGGATCCTGTACTTCGCATATTTTGTCCAGCCCCGGATCACGCCCATCTGGTCAGACGAACGTGGTCTCGCTAGACTGTTCTCACAGATTTGAAAGTGGGGAAGCATATCGTGGGCAAGGTTCGTTGGGGCGTCATCGGAAACGCAAAAATTGGGCGAGATCGGCTGCAGCCGGCCATCGAAGCGAGTGAGCACGGCGAATTGGTCGCTGTTGCAAGCCGGTCGGGGGAACTGAGCTATGAAGCCTTGCTGGCGCGTGAAGACATTGACGCGGTTTACATCCCCCTCCCCAACCATTTGCATGTCGAGTGGTCACGAAAGGCGCTTGAGGCTGGCAAACACGTGCTGTGCGAGAAATCGATCACGTTGTCGCCGGATGAGCTAGCGCCGCTGCTGGACGTGCGGCCCGACCTGATCCTGAGTGAGGCCTTCATGGTGCGGTTTCACCCGCAATGGATCAAAGCCCGCGAGCTCGTGCAGAGCGGCGCGATTGGCGAAGCCCGAGCCATCAACGGGCAATTCACCTTTTACAACGTTGATCCCAACAACGTGCGCAACCAGCCAAACATGGGCGGCGGCGGGATCCTTGATATCGGCTGTTACCCCATTTTCACCGCACGCTTTATCTGGGGCACCGAGCCGATCAAGGCGGCCAGTATGATCGTCGAACAGGATGACTTTGGCACCGATATTCAGTGCTCGGCCATCATGGAATTCCCCGAAAACCGGCACTTGAACTTCAGCTGCTCAACCCAACTGGAGCTGCTTCAAAGCATGGTGATCCAGGGGACGACAGGCCGGATCGAAGTCAAAGTGCCCTTCAACCCCTACCCCGGTATCGCGGAGCCAGAGCTCTATCTGTACGAGGGTGCCGGGCTGGGTGTTGCCCATAGGCAGCGGATTGAGATCGAGAACGTTGACCAATACGTTCTCGAAGTTGAAGCCATGAACCGCGCCATTCTGGGACAGGAGCCTTGGTCCATTCCCCGCTCGGACATCATGGCGCAAGCTCGTGCTATTGCCATGGTCTTCGACAATCGGCTCTAGTCTGCCTTGTCTTCCCCAGACTTTTTCGGCTCAAACTCGCGCAGGAACACGACCATCAGGGGAACGCAAATCACCACCAGCAGGGCCGCTATCGCAAAGGGCGCACCCGGCCAAAACACCGGCGTGTCAGCGGAGGTAAAGGTTGCAAAGGTATTGGTCAGAATGATGGGGCCAACGAAGTAGGCAATGGCATTGAGTGATGCTGAAATGCCTTGCACCTCGCCTTGGCGGGTCTCATCCACGGATCGAGACAGCAACGCAGACGTCGCCGGCCCTACCATCACCCCCATCGCTGAAAGCGGGATCCCCGCCCAGATCACCCAGTCTGTTCGGGCAAAGGTCAGCAAGGTGAAGGCGGCGAGATTGAACCCCATGCCGATCAGCACCACCCTGCCCTCGCCAAAACGACGGGTGAGCGGGCCTATCATCCCTGCTTGCACCACCACAAAACCAATCCCCACCAGTGTCAGGGACAATCCAACCTCGCCCACGTTCCATCCCACGGCCGCCCGGGCAAAGAAGCTCCAGACCGCTGGATAAACCACCTGCGCGATACCAAAGAGGAAAACAACAGTCAGCAGCAGAAAGATTCCGCGTAAGTGCCGTATGGCCAGCAGCGCCCCCAGTGGGTTGGCGCGAATCAGACTGAAAGGACGGCGGTTTTTCTGCGGCAGGGTCTCCTTGAACACAAAGAAGCCAAAGGCGAAGTTGGCCAGCGAAAGCAAAGCCGCCAAGTACATGGGTGCGCGGTTGCCAAGTTGCCCGAAGAAGGCCTGCAACTGTGGCCCCAGAAAGTCTGGTTGTTCAGTGCCTAACCAACCCAGCAGCCCTCCCAGCGCTGGTCCGATGATGAACCCAAGACCAAAACCAGCGAACACCAGACCCATCGTCTGAGCGCGCTTGTCCTCATCGCTCAGATCAGCCGCGACCGCCATAGCTGTTGATTGGGTCGCACCAGCAATCCCGGCAATTATCCGCCCGACAAACAGCAGCAGGACCGTTGGTGCGATGGCCAGAAAGATGTAGTCCAGACCCAGCGCAAAAATGGAAATCAGCAGGACAGGCCGCCGTCCAAAGCGATCAGATAGATTGCCAATCAGCGGTCCGAACAGAAATTGCATCCCGGCGTAAACCACGGTCAGCCACATAGCGACCTTCGCAGTCTGGGAAATACTCCCGCCGGTCAGCTCTTCGAGGATATCCGGCAAAACCGGCATCAGCAGGCCAATCCCCATCGCGTCAATGACGACGACAAAGAAGGCAAACCAAATCATCCTTGCGCGCATGGGCAGTGTCCTCTGGCGAGCGCATACTTTGCGATTATTAAGAGATGTGCGTTTTCCGCAGCTTATCGAGTTCAATCAAAACGACTAAGCTGAAGTGTCTTCGTCCCCAACTAAATGGGCACTATGTCTCAGGTTGTAAGCACGCCACCGAAAAAATCCAATGCTGTTGCACTTTTGCGCAATCGGCGCGGGCTTGGCTTTGTTGCACTGACCCTGCTCATTGCGGCAGTGGTGCTCTTCCCGATTGCGTCGCTGGTTCTGATGGCGGTGGGGGGCACGAATGACAGTATGAACCACGTGGTTCGCTTTGTCCTGCCCCGCACCCTTTCCACGACAGCCCTGCTGATGGTGGGTGTGGTGATCGGGACCGGCGTGATTGGCACGGTCAGCGCGTGGTTGGTCATGACCTTCCGATTCCCCGGGCGACAATTTTTCCTGTGGGCTTTGGTGCTGCCGTTGGCCGTACCGAGCTATCTAGGAGCCTACGCCTTTGTCGAGTTCTTCTCCTTTACCGGGCCGCTGCAAGCGCTGCTGCGCGGTCTGACCGGGTTTGAGAGCGCGCGAGACTACTGGTTCCCATCCGTCCGGAATACGGGTGGGGCGGCGTTCATCCTATCGCTGGTGCTCTACCCCTATGTCTACCTTGCCTGCGTGGCGCTGCTGAAGCTGCAAGGCAGTCGGTTGGTCGAGGCGTCCCGGGCTTTGGGACGCGGCCCGCTAAACACCCTGTTCGGGGTGCTACTGCCTTTGCTCCGCCCCGCCATTGCTGCGGGTGTTATCCTGGCGTTGATGGAGACGTTGAACGACATCGGCGCAGTCGAATACCTGGGCGTGGAGACCATCACCTTTACCATCTTCGATACCTGGCTCACCCGCCGCGATGCCGCCGGCGCGGCGCAGATGACGTTGGCCTTGTTGCTACTGGTGTTCGCGCTGGTATTCTCCGAACGGTGGGCACGCAACCGGCAAAGCGACACCTCCGGGAACAAGAAAAACAGCGCCATCCAGCAACAGGAACTCAAGGGGCCCTGGCCGTTCATTGCCACGCTTTGGTGTCTGCTGCCGATTATTCTGGGATTCGGTGTACCGCTGCTGATTCTGGGTGGCTACGCGGTTGAGCGGCTGGATACACTCAGCGACCGCCGCCTGCATCAGGCCCTGATTACCAGCCTGCAAATCGCCTTTTCAGCCGCCGTGCTGACCGTCATCGTTGGGGTAATCATGGTGTACGCCCTGCGCCTGCGCCCCGGTGCGGGATGGTTGCGGTTGCTGGTTCGGTTTTCGAGCATTGGCTACGCGATTCCGGGCACAATCCTGGCTCTGGGCCTGTTTGTGCCAATGGCGGTGTTCGACAACTGGTTAATCACCTGGACTAAGAGCTGGTTTGGCGTGTCAGTTGGTCTGCTCGTCACCGGATCGGGTGCCCTGATACTTATTGCCTATCTGATCCGTTTCCTGGCCATTGCCGAAGGCAACATCGATGGCGGCTTCCGCAACATCCCCCTTGCCCGGGACGATGCCAGCCGCACCATGGGACAGGGTGCAGCGACCACGTTAGTCCGGGTTCATCTGCCGACGCTGTGGCCAGCACTGTCTGCTGCCGCGTTGCTGGTGTTTATCGACGCCCTCAAAGAGCTGTCCGCCACCATTTTTCTCCGCCCCTTCGGCATGCGCACGCTCTCGACCTACATCTACGACTATGCCAGCCGAGCACGGGTCGAGGAAACGGGGGTGGCGTGCCTGATCATCGTGGTTTTGGGCGTGTTGCCAGTCATTATCGTTGCCCGCAGACTGTCGCGGCCTTCCTAGAGCTCAAACATTTATTCTTACAACCTCACGCCAGCCACAAATTGGGCCCGCAATTAGACTTATGGGCGAAATCAGGTGTAAGATCAGGCAATTGCAATGGCGCGAGCCACTAAGTTTTGCCATTTGGAGGGTCATCACTGATGGCAGTGCAAGGTTGGAGCGAGAGAAAGACGCTGTCAGGCAGCCAGTTTTTCGCGCGCTGGCTTTGGCGTGGTTTTGCCATGCCGCTTATCGCCGTGTTCGTGGTTGCCCTGTTGTCGCTCGCGTATTTCTCGTGGGAATTCTGCGAGATTTGCTACCAGTTTCACTTTGAGTTCAGCGCCATTGAGTTGAGCGTCTTTTCGATCGCTGGAATCGTTTTGGGTCTGGTTCCGACCTACCAGGGCATTTGGCACTCCAAACGCATGCGCGAAAACAATGGTAGCCTGTCCGTGGGATTGCTGGCGTGGGTCACGGGGTCTCTGGTCATTGTGCCGATTTTCCTCGTCTATTTTGTCCTTGATCTGATCTCAGCGCCCCACCCAACATGAACTCGTCGCACTAAACGAGCCTTGGCCCACGCTTGCCGTTGTCGAAGGAACCAGCCAAACCTTGAAATCCTCTTTTGCCCCTCTGCTGTTACTCCTCGCGAGCCTGACACTCATTCTGGGACTGTACGTGCTCGTGAAGCGGTATCAGGAAGTGCTGCTGCGCGACTCTCTCGTCGATCAGGCACAGTCGCAAGCGGCGATCCTAGAACAAAACCGAGTGGTTCAGGGGCATGGGGCAGATTTTTTTGCGGAACAGGACGCCTACCCGTCGCAATGGTTTCTGATCAGCGAAAGCAGCTTTGAAAATAGCCAGACGTCTGCTCAGTTTGTCTATGAACGGCAGCGGTTGGAACCGGGCATCTTTGATGATTTGACGGCTCCCCGGTATGGCTTCCTTGAAACGCCGCGCGGAGAAATCTTCTGGTACGCCTCTCCATTGGTGGCACAGGCGTCGTGTGTCAGCTGCCATAACACGCACCCCGCGAGCCCGCGCGCGGATTGGACCGTCGGTGAAATCATGGGTGCGCAGATGCTCATGATCCCCGTCGCAAATGCCAGTTTTAGCGGCTCCGCTGCATTCCGCGACATTATCATTTTCCTATCGATTTTCTTCACCGTTGCGATCCTTGCCACGTTGTTCAGCCAGGCCAGAAGCCAACATGCGCTCGCCACGGTGCAACAGCGAGAAGCGGAAAGCCGGCTGCTCTCTCTGGTCGCGGCGCGCACGGACAACGCCGTCATCATCACCGACCCGCGCGGGGCGACGGAGTGGGTCAACGACGGTTATACGCGTCTGACGGGGTATGCGCTGGCAGAGGTCAGCCAAACCTCGATCGAAGACTTGTTGCTGGACGCAGACACCCCTCCGCTCGTCCGTGAACGCATCCGCGCGGCATTGCAGCAGCAGCAGCCATTCTCCGAGATCACCCGCAATCGGCAGAAGGACGGCGAGGCCTATTGGATGGCCGTGGACGGGCAGCCCATATTTGATGAAGATGGCTCGCTCTCCAATTTTATTGCCATCCAGCGCGACATAACCGACCTCAAGAACCGGGAGTCGGAATTGGAGAATGCCCGTCACGCAGCGGAAGAAGCCAACAAGTCCAAGTCCCAGTTCCTGGCCAACATGTCCCACGAAATTCGAACCCCCATGAATGGAATCATTGGGATGACCCAATTGCTGCTCGACTCAGCCTTGGGACGCAAGCAACGGCACTATGCCGATACAATCCGGGTTTCCGGAGAAGCCCTGTTGGAAATTATCAACGATATTCTGGACTTCTCAAAAATCGATGCTGGACAAATCAAACTGGTGGAATCGCCCTTTCACCTGAAAACAGTGCTCACGGGTACGGTTGAGATTTTGTCACCGCGTGCCTTTCAAAAGGGTCTGGTGCTGACCCACGACATTGATGAAGCGCTGGATGGGTGGTTTCAGGGTGATAAGGGGCGTCTGCGACAGATTTTGCTGAACCTGATCAGCAATGCCGTGAAGTTCACCGACAGTGGTTCTGTCACCTTGATTGCCAAGCCTGCCGAAGATCCTGAACGGGTCTACATTGCCATCAAGGATACCGGCATTGGCATTCCAGCCGATCGTTTGGACGACGTTTTCCAAAGCTTCAGCCAGATTGATGCGTCCTCGTCACGCCGGTTTGAGGGCACAGGGCTGGGGCTGAGCATCTCGCAGCAGCTGGTGGAAACCATGAATGGGATGATCGGGGTTTATAGCATCGAAGATATGGGCAGTACTTTTTGGCTCACCCTGCCCCTCAAGGCCCTGACAGACAGTTTTACCGCGCTGCAGGGTGAAGCCAACCACGTAAAGCCTGATCCGAGCCTGCGACCCTTGCAGATCGTGGTCGCCGAAGACAACGTGATCAATCAACAGGTTGCTGGAGGGTTTCTCAAGCGCCTAGGCCACCACGTCAAGATCGCCAATAATGGGCGAGAAGCGGTGGAAGCGGTGCAAACCGGTGGCTTTGACCTTGTGTTTATGGACGTGCAAATGCCCGAGATGGACGGCCTGGAAGCCACAACCCAGATCCGAGCCTTACCCGCCCCTCAGTGCGACATCCCGATCATTGCCATGACCGCAAATGCAATGAAGGGTGATGAAGAACACTGCCGCAAGCATGGAATGAACGACTATCTGGCCAAGCCTATCTTGCCAGACCAGCTGCGCGACCAAATTGAGCGGTGGTTTGTCGGCCCGTTTGAGGCGACATCCCATAGCACGCCTGAGGAGGAGGGGCAGGACGCATTGGCCTTGGAGATCGATCAGTCCATTCAGCAGCAACTGCGCGCACAACTGGGCGCGGACATGCTCAACGACATTCTGGATGTGTTTAACAACGATACCGTTGAACGTCTCACCCTGCTGTCCTCTGCGCTGACGCGGCGGGATCTTGAAACCGTCGCCAAGCAGGCGCACAGCATCAAGGGCTCAGCAGCCTCGCTGGGGCTGAACGGCATTGTGAAAAGCGCCGCATCGCTCGAAACTGCGGCGGTCAACCAAGAGGAACCAACAGCCCTGCAGGCGCTGTTCGAAGACTTGGAACAGCGGCATGTCGAGTTTGACGACTGGATGACCGAACACGCGTGACAGTGGCCGGGCAATGCACCTCCGAACGAAAAGAAGGCGACAATTGCCGACGTCTCGGCCAGTTTTGTTTTGCAAGGTGTTAAGAAAACCAAGGCTTTAGCGACCTGAGCCTACCCTACCACGCCGCGCCTATGCGCTTCGCGCCCCTTGTGCGTTGAGGATGACTGGGGCATCGCTGTAGAAAAGGGGGCCAGGTCCGGGATTGGGCCTGCATAGGGCAGACGCGAGGGAGAAGCATTTCATGTCCAACACCACACGCTACGGCATCATCGGTGCCGGCATGATGGCGCAAGAGCACATCCGCAACATCTATCTGCTGGATGATGCAGCCGTGACAGCGGTGTGTGATCCAGTGCAAAGCTCGCTGACCTGGTCAGAATCCACAATCCGGTCCATCGACGGCGCGAATGCGGAGGGCGTGCAGTACTTTACCGACCACCGCGACATGCTTGCCAAAGCAGACCTCGACGCCCTGATCATCGCCTCCCCCAACTTCACCCACATCGATGTCCTGCGAGATACGCTGCAAACTGACTTGGCGCACCTGGTGGAAAAGCCGCTGTGCACCACGCTGGCGGACGCCTTGGAGATCGAAGAGCGTGTGAAGAGCTTTGACCCAGTATTCTGGGTCGGTCTCGAATATCGGTATATGCCACCGGTCGCGCGCATGATTGAGCGGGCACATGCCGGCGACGTCGGCGCGATGAAAATGCTATCGATCCGCGAACACCGCTTCCCCTTCTTGCCCAAAGTTGGAAACTGGAACCGCTTCAACCGCAATTCCGGTGGGACATTCGTGGAAAAGTGCTGCCACTTCTTCGATCTGATGCGGTTTATCTTGCAGGAAGAACCCGTTGCCGTGATGGGCATGGGCGGTCAGGCGGTGAACCACCTGAACGAGGCCTACGACGGCGAAACCCCGGACATCTTCGACCACGGCTTTGTCGCCGTTGAGTTCGAAAGCGGTGCCAAGGCACAGCTTGATTTGTGCATGTTTGCCGAGGGCTCCGAAAACCAGGAAGAGATCACCCTTGTCGGTGATCAGGCCAAGCTAGAAGTGAAGATCCCAGAGGGGGTCATTACCTTCATGCCACGACGGCCAAAGAACCCGGTTAAGGAAACGGTCGAGATCGACGAAGCCGTCCTCGCGGCGGGTTCGCACTTTGGGTCATCCTATTTCCAGCATCTGGACTTCCAAAAAGCCATGCACAGCGGCACGCCTGCGATGGTAAACGCGCACGATGGTCGCATGTCGGTGCAAATGGGTCTGGCTGCGCAAGTGTCGATGGTCGAGCGCCGCTGGGTGGAAATGAGCGAATTGGTCTGACGCGGCGGGTTCGCGGTCAGCCAGAACGATCTTTGTACTGC
>Ga0206125_10004302_pt1 | contig 12782 bp, 7 predicted proteins | sample Helgoland_Spring_4_FD_148598 | JGI IMG/M metagenome (GOLD analysis project Ga0206125, IMG submission 148598) | Pelagic subsurface seawater microbial communities from Kabeltonne, Helgoland, North Sea - Helgoland_Spring_Bloom_20160331_1 | ecosystem: Environmental > Aquatic > Marine > Epipelagic ... | reverse complement strand
TGCACCAGTCGTTGCACCAGTCATTGCGCCAGTCGATGTGCCTGTTGCGCCAGTCGATGTGCCTGTTGCGCCAGTCGATGTGCCTGTTGCGCCAGTCGATGTGCCTGTCGATGAGCCTGTTGCGCCTGTCGATGAGCCTGTTGCGCCAGTCGATGTGCCAGTTGTTGCGCCAGTCGATAAACCAAAAAAACCAAAGGCTACAAAAAAAGGTAGAAAATTGCGCATTGTGGGAATATCAAAGGGCACTATTTCCACGGCCCCGGCCCCAGCCCCAGCACCAAGAAAAACAAGAGCACCAGATTTAACTGTTGTTATGGAGGCAAGACCTACCGAAGCAGTTGTTGGAGAAACTATCAAGGCGGATATTCTTCCAAGAGAGAAAGCAAAGGTTATTGTCAGAGCATCAGATTACTATCTTAACAACCGCCAAATATTTGTTTCATTTATTAATAAATTATTTCAGCAATACCGTGACGATGTTTTAAAAGAACGCGAGGAGGCTGCCACAGCAGAAGGAGAAGATATCATCGAGGCAAAATGTAATAAACCAAAAACACAGGCATTTGTAGAATTCGAGTTACTTACCCACCAAAAAGTGGTGCGCGATTATTTGAACCTTTACACGCCATACCGTGGATTATTACTCTACCATGGTTTAGGTTCAGGTAAAACGTGTTCATCTATTGCTATTGCCGAAGGTATGAAATCATCAAAACAGATTATAGTTATGACACCTGCTTCTCTCCGTCGAAATTATATTGAAGAACTGAAAAACTGCGGTGATCCGCTTTATAAAAAGAACCAATATTGGCAATTTGTTCCTCTCAAAAGTAATGAAGGATTACTCGATGAATTAGTCCGTGTTCTCTCTATACCTGCTGATTTTATTCGCTCCGTTGGTGGTGCTTGGATGGTGAATGTAAAGAAAGAACCCAATTTTGTGACATTGACTTCCGAGGAGAAAGTCAGTTTGGATAAGCAGTTGAATGAGATGATTCGAAATAAATACCAATTTATTAACTATAATGGATTACGAACAACACATTTAGATAAAATGAGTGCTGATGGTTCACGTAACCCATTCGATAATGCGGTTGTTATCATAGATGAAGCACATAATTTTATTAGTCGTATTGTGAATAAGTTGAAAAAACCAGAGGCTCTCTCTATGCGTCTCTATGAGTTCTTACTTAGTGCTCAAAACTGTCGCGTTGTTTTGTTATCAGGTACACCAATTATTAATTACCCAAATGAAATCGGTATATTATTCAACATATTGCGTGGATATATAAAAACATGGACATTACCATTAAATATTAAAACATCCGAAAAAGTCGATGAAGCAAAAATTAAAAAACTTTTGAACTCTCCATCTGTTCGTGGATTAGTGGATTACGTCGATTATAAACCATCTACAAAACAGTTGAAGATTACACGCAATCCTTTTGGATTCGTTGGCGTTATGAAAGGACGCAGTTACAAAGGTGTTCACCTTGATGATGCCGGAACAACAACTGATGAAGAAATGATGCGATTAGTGGATGATGTATTACGCAAAGAGAGAATAGAGGTGGTGCGAGGTGGACTCACAGTGAAGCGATTTAAGGCGCTTCCGGATAAACTCGAAGAGTTCCAAAGCAATTTTGTCAATATTAAAACGGGGGAAATCAAGAATAAAAAGTTATTCCAGCGTCGCATTCTTGGATTGGCTTCCTATTTCAGAAGTGCGCAGGAAGAACTTATGCCTGCCTACGACATAGATAAGGATCTCCATGTTCTTCACATTCCAATGAGTGATTATCAGTTTGGTATTTATGAAGGCGCACGTGTTCAAGAGCGTAAATTAGAGACTCGTAATAAGAAAAAGCGTGCTAAACAGGGCGGTAAAGATGGTATATATGATGATAGTGTATCAACGTACCGCATTTTCTCTCGTGCCTTCTGTAATTTTGTCTTTCCACGTACGATTTCGCGCCCCATGCCTCGCGATGGCGAAGATATTGAAGCAACTGTTTCGAATGCCGATGAAGACACACTCGACGCGGCTTCTCCTGAGGAGCGTTTAGATAATCCAGATGGACGATTCTTACCAGACGAACAAGATGCATTGGCAAGAACTGATGAAGTAACAAAAGATGAAAGTTATGAGGATCGTATTAAACGTTCTCTTGTTTTATTACGCGAAAATGCTAGCGATTTTTTAACACCAGATGCTTTGATGACATACAGTCCTAAATTCTTATCTATGTACGAAAATATTATTTCGCCAGATCATAAAGGACTTCATTTAGTATACAGTCAATTCCGCACATTGGAGGGAATCGGTATTTTCTCTCTTATACTCGAAGCAAATGGCTTCTCTCGCTTTAAACTTAAACGCGACGAGGCTGGATTATGGGCTCTTGATATGACAGACGAGGAATTGACCAAACCTTCGTTTGCTTTATATACTGGTACAGAAGATCCAGAAGAAAAGGAAATCATTCGTAATATTTATAATAGTGATTGGGGTTCGGTGCCAACATCCATTGTTGGAAAACTCAAAACTATTGCCCCAAGTAATGTGATGGGAGAGATTATCAAGGTTTTTATGATTACTGCTTCGGGTGCCGAAGGTATTTCTCTCAAAAACTGCCGTTACGTCCACATCACCGAACCCTATTGGCATCCAGTTCGCGTGGAGCAAGTCATTGGACGTGCGGCGCGTATTTGTAGTCACAAAGATTTACCTGCGGAACTGCGAAATGTCAAAGTCTTTATGTATTTAATGACTTTCTCACAAAAACAATTAGATGATGACAGCTCGGTTGAATTGCGATTGAAAGATAAAAGTAAGGTAGACCGAAAAACGCCACTTACAAGTGATGAGGCACTTTACGAAATATCAAATATTAAGAATGAGATTAACAAACGTATTTTAACAGCCGTGAAGGAGGCGTCTATTGATTGTTCACTCTATTCTATGGCTGGTTCTAAGGAACCACTTGTATGCTTTTCTTTTGGAAAAACAGAACCATCGCCATCGAAATTCGCCATTACGCCAGCATTAGAAGGAGAGGAGACCGATGTTGTTGCCTCGGTCAATGTCAGTCAAGTAACATGGAAAGCAAAAGAAGTTGTAATTTCAGGAAAACGATATGCGATGAATGAGAAGACTGGCGAATTATATGATTTAGATTCTTATAAGCAAGCTTTGGCTGTCCCTGGATTTGATCCGCGTTATCTTGGAAAATTAGTTAAAAAACCAGATGGCAAAATTGCTGTTGAAATTGTCTAATCTATATATAAATATAAATGACTTACGATATTTTAAACATATATAGTTTGTTTTCTATTTTCTTTCACCTAATACTATTTTTATTTTTATGGTGGAATCATTTCATTAAGATAAAAACTGAAATAATACCAGATAAGTATTTGAAATTAATAGGATTAATTGGTATAATAATGGGATTGATCTTTTTCTTTTATGGTAATAAAATCGTCAACACTATATAAGTATGTTTGTATTCTATATATATAAATATTCTATATATATATATATAGAATATGACAACAACCGTAAAACAAATAGAATTTGAAATTTCAGGAGATGTTGTTATAACCTTTACTGATGATTCTACATCAACCGTAATTGGTACCGATACTTATACATTACAAGAGCCAGATAATAATAACAATGTAAATGTCGTGAATAAACGAACAACCCAAGTAGCTGTTGTTTTAGATTTTATAAATACATTTGATACTGGTACAATTTTTGTAAGCGGAACGAATGCTAATTCTGGTGTAGTAATGTTAAATGGAGATAATGGGTCAGGGACTAATATAATTATCGATAGAACAACATCTTCACTCATAACCATGGATCCTGGTATTGGTTTTGAAGAGGTTCCTATTATAATCAATAACATTGATGTAAGTGTCAGTGGCAATTTATTAATGACAAATACAGATGATACCGCACCAGTAGGTGGATTATTTTCAAATTTAGTACCCACCATCGAAAAAAGAAATTTTATCATAAATTGTAAGGTTGAAGTAGAAGATCTGTTACAGATTGGTTGCGAAGAAGATAATACAAGAAATGCTGGTATCATGGGTTGTTTAGATATAGGGAGTGAAACTAATGAAGATGGTATTTTAATTAGTATTGACGCATGTACATTAAAATCAAATCGTATTGAAATAGGTAACAATTATAACAGTAGTCGTAATGCTGGGTTCTTATCTTCTAATAATATTAACATGTCGTCCCTAACCAATTCAGTTAACATAATAGGTAATACGTTAGAAGGCACTACTTATATATTAATAGCATCTCCACCTGATAATCTATCGGCACCTGAAAATTTTAATACTAATTATAATAGTGGGTTTTTATCCGCTAATGAAGTAGGAGAAATAAATCAAACTGATTTTACCATACTTTTTCAAAATAATACAATAGTAACTGAGGATATGGGATTAGCATTAATGCCAGAAGTACAACTAATAATAGGCTTCCCTTCGCGAAGGATAAATTCAAATTCAGTTTTAATCTCTATTACAGAAATTTACAATAATTGTATATTAGACGTTTTAAATATAAATATAAATATTGCTAATGAAATTATAATTCTTGAATCAAATATAAGCATCATTAATAGACAGTATTATTTTATATTTAATAATTCTTGTATTGCTATTGATAGAAATCGTAGTAATTTAACAATTAATGACATTAATGTATCAGCCAAAAATATTATTTGTGGTAATTCTATTGTCAAATGGGTGGATAATGGGGTGGTAAACCATGAAGAAAATGCATATTACAACTCATTAATACTTTCATTAATAAATAATATAGATAGTTTCATTCAAGAATCTATACCAATTTCAATAACGAATTGTAATGTGAATGTAGAGGAAAATATATTAATACAAAATAATTCTACATTATATTGTAACATTCAGATTATATCATCGTCTTTTGCTACTAATTTAACAATAAGTAATTGTAATACTGATATAAATAAGGGTAATTTATCTATTAATAATCACTCTTCATTGATATTTCATTCAGAATCTTTAAGAGACTTTGGATCTATGCGTCCAAATACTTACACATTAGATAGTGAAACTACAATAGAAAATTGTACTACTACAATAAATAATGGGGACACAAGTATAACTTCTAACAGCGGACTTATCTTTTTATTAACTTTACTACATGGTAAAGAAATTGAAGTTAACCAAAATTCTGCTGAATTAAATAGTAATCTGAATATATCTAATTGTAAATTATTATGTGAAAGAGGAACAATTAATTGTAGTGTGAGTAGTTGTCTTTTGCATCTATTAAGACCAGTTGTTTTTATCAACGACCTGTATTTTGAACAAGAACAAACTATGTTATTAAAATTTGAATATACAACTACCAATTGTAGTATAAATGCTAGAAATATGATTTTAGATTCTTCCAGTGGTGTTTTTAATACTGGTTGGAATGACGCAGACTCGTCTTTCGTCCCCATATATTATTTTATAGTCTCTGGTTACTCGGCTAGATCCCCGACGCCTGTAACTTTATTATTTAATATTCAAAATACAAATATAGCTATATCTAACAATCTAGAATTAAATGGAGAGTATTCGTCATTGATAAGTAGTAATAGAGCAAATGGATTTACATTTGCTCAGGCAAATGATCCAATATTATTTGACCAATATTCAAATTATAATACTATTTCCGGTTCAACAATTAACGTTTCTAATAATATATCTTTAAAAGGAACATATTGTTCATTATTACATACTAGACGTGAATATATATTTAAGTACTCCGACGCCGAGTTGGATAATTTATATGGATTTTGGGATGAATTAACTATAATTAATAATGTGGTAACATGTCAAAATGGTGATATAATAATTGCCGATGGTCCAACAAATGCTAATAATTCTGGGCTTATATCCATAGGCAATTTTGGGGGATATGCTGCTGATGATCACTTTGTAAGTTCATTATTTAAAATAACATGTACAGATAATAATTTAATTGCTACAACTGGATCAGTTATTAGTAATAGTACAGATACCAAAAACACAATTATTTATATAAATAATTATTATGCGAATACAGTTAATAATAATATTTGGGAAATAGGTGTTGACAAGGGTGATGTAACAATCAATAATTGTGTTGTTGAATTTTGTAAAGAAGTCGCAATCCAGGGGGAGCCAACTATTACAAACGATCTAGAAATCGAAGACTATGATGATCCTAATAAAAGATATATTTCAACTGATAAATTTACAGAATTAAGTGTTAAAAGTTTCGCCAATAATCAGCTTACTAAATTAGATTGTGTTACTATTGATGGTTGTTCAATACCAGATTTAGGGGGAGAGCTTAGAGGTGTAGCTGCTTTCTTATCTCCCACATCGGAAGCAGGAACAGGACGTTCTAGTTCGCGTAGTATATTAAGACGCACTAACTTCCGAAAGAATGTCACCATTCCATGTGAGTTTATACTTAATAATTTTCCAAATTGGAACAATAATCCCGGATTCGTTGGAAGTCAGAGCGACAGATTACTTTTCATGAAGCTCTTTGCTGCCAATAAATCATATAATGTTCCAAAATTATAAAAAATAATTAAATAAACATGTATAGAATTATTTTTTGCGTATATACTCGTCAATAGAAATCAACTTATTTAATATCTCCTGTAAGATGGCATTATCAACCTGTGTTGTTTTCTTCACTTCGACTGGTGGTGGATGAGAGAAACCAACGCTTTCCCTATCCCGTATAACCTGCTCCAACATAGAATTGACATCTCCACTATCTTCATCCTTATCAGCAAAATTTACATCAGGGGGAGGAGGTTTTGCATTAAATTTATTAAATTCATCTTGTTTTTTGGATAAGTCATTTTCAAATGCGTCTCTTTTTGATTTCTGTATATCAGATGCTGTGTATACTTCGTTATTTTTATAACCCTTCATTAATTCTAACATGAGATCCAAAAAAAGTTTATTCCTATCCATAACTGATTTATTAGCATGTTCATTCTGAATCTTCACTACATTAATTTCAAATTCTTCACGAACTCGTGTAAAATAATTGCTGTCTATTCCATTAAAAGCACCATTACGTTGTAATACTTGCCACAATTTTCCCTTATTTTCTGTTTTTGTAAATTCATTTTGTTCAACGTCAGGATTCTCCATATTTATATATACATTTATTTGAAGAAATCTTTAATAGATGTTTGATTATCTTTCTTACACAATTGTAAATATTTATCAAACAACAGAGCCTTCACTTCATTATTCTTCAACTTCTCTTCCTTAGATTTATACTTATCTTCACTTAACTTCGTTTTATGTTGCTCCAAATCCTTGTAAAATCTGCGCTTCTTACCCAATTTGTCTTTGAATCCTGGAATTTCGTCCAATACCAAAGCAAAAACCTGTAAAACAGGTTTCATAATCTGATTCGAAATATAATGTGCGTAATCAATCTTCATCGTCTTTGGATTTTCCAATATATAGCTTGGCAGTTCTATTTTTTCACCTTGTTTCGCCTTCTTATCTGGATGAACCACATACACATATGGTATACGATCACCCGATTTTGGCTTGTTTCCTGGGTCACGCTTCGCTATGCGGTCTGCCAAAACCTTGTGAGCAATCTGATCTGGATTTTTATACATTGATCGCAAAGATTTTGTGATAATGAGTTTCTCCATACCATACTGCTCATCGACAATATTTTGTAGACATTCTTGTAAATACTTGATTGCCATTTCAATATTCTTATCCTTCATCAAGATATCAATGATTCCTCCATAGACATCCTTGACAATTGGAGCGTTATCACGACGTTTCAATACAATACCCATACTCTTGCGCTTGCCTTTATTAGCATCAAGTTCGTGAAGAATACCAACATAACGTTTTTTAGATAGCAAACAGAATGGTAAGAATGTTTTCTCATATTCCAAATCGTGTGGTTTTTTCAAAAACTTTGTCGCCACTTCCCCGACTTCCTGTGCCAATTCAATCGTCATTTCCAGCGCAAGCTTCCCCTTGATTGGCGTACCATCCAGTTCAGTGAAGTAGAAGCAAAAGAACACACTGTCAGTATCTCCATAAATGTATTTAGCATTGGATTTCACTTTTCCTCCAAAGACTTTTGACTCCATTACTGTGTCACCATAGACCTCCTCGATGACGCGTTTCGCATATGTCAAAAGCTTGCGTCCAGTAGCAGTCGTAGATGCTGCCACATCTGGCTCATAAAATGTGCTTGTCTTAGCGCCTGTTTGACCATATAGCGAATTGGCAGTCAGTTTAATAGACAATTGGCGTTTATCATATACATTTGCCATGAAAGCATTAGTCTCTTTTGCTTTTAGTTTCTTAGTCGCCTTTCGGGCTGCTAGCAGTTCCGACAAGACAGAAGGCATAATAGCTTTATCATCGTTTGGATATTGAGCGAACCGACATTGCTTTGTACCAGTTTTCACCTTTGTGGCCGCTGCCTTTGGAGTCTTACGTACATACTTAAATGTATCATATGTAACATCTACATATTCATAATCTTCCAAATTATCATATCGTTCATCACCTGTTTCACGAATGAGATTGTCTTCGAGATCATACTCTTTCGTCCAGACTTTGCTAGAATGACACAAATTCTCACTAATCATTGATGATGGATAAAGTGAACTGTAATCCACACAGGCAACTGGATCATCCAGATACAAGTTACACTTAGGTTCAAGAACAATGGCGCCTTCATAACCATCTTCACCTTCTGCCTTTTCAATAACAGGCATTAGCGTGTTTTTCTCCCGACATTTTTTAGCAATAAAACTAGTGAGCTTAATACCCTGACCACGCATGACCAAGAAATTAATGGGTACACTACACAATTTAGCCATTTCCACAAACTCGGTGATAATGTCGATCTTTTTAAGAAGCTCATAGACCAGATTACAATCCTGAATACAGTATTTCGCAACAATGGCGCGTTCAGATGGACCTTGTCCAGTCAATCTGAAAATATCCTGAGGCGTAACATCGTCCTTTGCCATACACCAGCGAATATGCTTATTTTCACGGAAAGCAACATTACCGCTGATTACAAAGTACTTCTCGTTGCGATTCATTTCCATAACCTCAAATTTTTCACCGTCGTTGTATTTATCAGTGGTGTGTTCGATTTCCTCAAAGCAAACAAAATCATGCTCGCGTAATCCATCCAAATTCTTAGAGTAAATACGTGTTTGCTTATTCTCCAATGGTTCGATCTTAATCACACCGTCACCAATAAAGTAACCGGATACGTAATCGAGCTTATACTGCTCCAAATTCACACTCCTACGAAAATAGTTATACAAATCAATCTGTAATCTGCCAGCCATCTTAATATAATGAAGGTCATGTTGACCACTGGCGATGACAATACTACTTTCTTCGATCTTTACTTCGTTTGTTTCATAATCCATATTGCCACACATCTCGCCTCGATTGCGCGACATCCGCAAAAATTCTGTTACACATTTTGTTTCCTTGGCGCGTTCAAACATAAAGATATAGTCAAACCCAAAGATGTTATATCCAATAATAATGTCGGGATTTTCACGTTGAATAAGCTTAGTCCAAGCCAAAAGTACCTCACGCTCAGTTTCATAACTCTCAATCTCAGCGTTTTGAATTTGATCACAAGTATCCAACACAATAGAATGATTCAGATAACTTTTCTCCTCACCAAATCGCGTAAAAGTAGAACCAATAAAAGTCACCTTATCACCCTCCACCAGAGGGAATATACTAGACAGGGCACTATTCACAGCATTCACCTTTTCATCTTTTGGTAACGAGGAGTGAAATACATCAACAATATTTCCATTTCCATTTGGCGTCATTTTCTGCGTTTTTGTACCACCACTATTTTTTTGCGAACCAGAATATACATTATCATCGTGTTCGTCGACGGATACAGAATGAAACCAGTTTTCAATACTGTCATCACCTGCTGTACCCTTCGAATCCTGAATATCCATCTCTATCAACATTGGCATATATTTATCCATAATCTCTTGTGTCACCTTTGATTTTGTATAAACAAAATCGATTCCATCTTCTTCATCAGCAAATCCAAAGGCACTCTTGACACATTTTTCAAAAAGCGATTGGATTTCATCGCGTGCTCCCTTAAATTTAAGAATCTTTTCCACAATTTGATTTGCTAATTTTTTGTAAGTCTTTTTAGGGAGTGGAAAGTCGCCATGACTACTGCTTGCCTCAATATCAAAACTACAAATTTTATAAGGTACACTCGTTTCTTTATCGGGCAAAGAAATTATTTTACGATAATCGATTTGATACTCGAAGTCACATGTAGTCAAATTAGTATGAGTTCGATAATTTTCGTTCAGAGAAATCCATCCAGATGGACTAATTTCCTTTATATGAAAGAATCGCAATAGCGGTGGAATATTGGATTCGTAGAGTTCTAGTCTGTCTTTACCAAACTTAAAACCAGATTTTAAGAGTTTTCCATCTTTTGAAAACCACAACTTTCGCACTCTGTAAAATACCCGCATATTCACAAATTTCAATACCAAAAACTTATGAAGTTTTCCGCCGTCAAACCCATAAAGTTTTTTACGACGTATGAGCTTACAATCTACCAAACCATCGCGGTTATAATCAGTTAGAGTATGTTCTTTGACAAACTCTACAAATTCTACTTTGTGTCCTAGACCCCAATGATCCGGAATTTTCACGTAGAAGAATGGTGTATAACCTTTGACTATAATAGACGATGTTTTGCCGCGTTCATTAATTCCAAACATTTGGATCGTAAATTCAAGGTCATCCTTTTTCTTTTTTTTCGCCCCATCGTCCATATCCTCATTATCATCCTGTTCCTCCTTTTTAACATCTTTCACACCAAACTCCAATAATTTGAATGACCGTGATTTAATTTTAAGCGTCTTGCCCTCTTCTAGGTTAGACATTATTGTATGGATACCAGACAATAATGCCTTATTTTTAATTCAATTATCTAATAGAATTACGATTTCACTCTTAATTGCGATTTTTCTTAGTCTTACGCTTTGATGTAGCAAGTTGTTTCTTAGATTTTTTGCCTTTCTTAGTTTTTTCAGGTGTTTCATCATTTAATTCAAGAAGACGATCATATAAGGAAACCGGCATCATTTCACCATTTTCGCTATCCTTATAAAGAGGTGTCTTACTTGCAAAGGATTGCTGTAAAAAAAACAATCCAGCAGGTACAGCTAAGTTTTTTAATGCGGGATTACCACCTGTTTGTTCTTCCGATAATTTAATATTTAAATCCTCATTATTCAAATCCAACTTCATCTTATAGTATAGAGAGAACTTTTATTTCTAAATCGTACTATATGAAACTACTCTAATTGTTATAATAACGTTTAATATCAGGTGTTTTTTTCACCTCTCTTTTATTTTTTACATGTGTTAGAATTTGATTTACAGTTTCTACATTTGGAATTATTTCACGCAATGCTTCTTCTAAAAAACGAAAAGTCAATGCTTGGGTACTTTGCGTCTCACTAAATCGAAGACGTCCGTCTGATATATTAACAGTTTTATCGGATAAATTATTAGCATTAGCATAATGATGAATGTTTTGAGTTAACATGTTCTTCTCTTCGCGCAAGGTTTTAATTTGTTCCTGTAATGTTTTAACCTGATTATCAACACGTACCCATGTTCGAATATTATCTTCGAAAGACGTCATCGTATTTTATTTTATAATAATCTATGAGAGTATTTTTCTCTCTCGAACGAGTAAAACAAATATAGCAAGAATGAGGAAGAAAGCAACCAACACAAATAATATTGAAATATAAATATACGGATATATCTCTTGTAATAACATAGAAATAAAAGGACGCATACATTTTTTGAATTCATCTGTTTTCATAAATTCCACACAATAATTAAAAAAACTATTTGGGTCCATTATATTACATTTAGAATAATTTCGTATGATTTTATACTTAAAAATACGATGATACATAAATAAATACATGCTTCAAGAACCATCAAATGATTTTGCTTTTAATGAATTACAATTAGGGCCACCTACTGGGTTACAAGGAGGTTCTTATTTTACAAAATTATTACTCAATGATAACAATCTATACTTACAGGTTCCAAAATGTCTTACTAAACAAGGTATTGTGGTAACCGAGAAAAAGAAATACTGTGATCTAATGTTTTCTCGTGATGCTGTGGATATTATTGCTTGGTTTGAGAATATTGAACGTAGAGCACAGCAATTACTTTTTGAGAAAAAGAACATATGGTTTCATGATGATTTAGAAATGAGTGATATCGAGAATTCTTTTACATCACCCATTCGCTCCTATAAGAGTGGAAATTACTATTTAGTAAGATGTTCTGTACCAAAGGTTGTCACTCCTGAAACCATTTCATGTTATAATGAGTGTGAAGAACCGGTATCCCTTGATGAGATAAATGAAAATGATGTTCAACTTATTCCAATTGTTGAGGTGCAAGGTATTAAGTTTTCATCTAAAAACTTTCAAATAGAGATAGGATTAAGACAAATAATGGTTATTAAGAAAAAAGAAATTTTTAAGAAATGTATGATCCGCATTGCGAAAACTAATAACGAAGATGAATTTAGCAATGTTTCTATTCCTAATGGTGATACAGAAAAGGAGGATGAAGCTACAGTAGCAACAGTTGAGGAAGTTGATGAAGAA
>Ga0206125_10004292_pt1 | contig 12798 bp, 9 predicted proteins | sample Helgoland_Spring_4_FD_148598 | JGI IMG/M metagenome (GOLD analysis project Ga0206125, IMG submission 148598) | Pelagic subsurface seawater microbial communities from Kabeltonne, Helgoland, North Sea - Helgoland_Spring_Bloom_20160331_1 | ecosystem: Environmental > Aquatic > Marine > Epipelagic ... | reverse complement strand
CACCGCCTACGATGGCCAGGTCACAAAGTTCTAAGTAAAAATACATCTCGCCCAGACTGTCTCCCAATATAATATCGAGCGGGGTATCTGTGGCATTTGGCAGCAAGCTTAGCGCTACGTCCAACATTGTGCTACGGCGTGCAAAAGCAAACCCAGCCGCATGGATCATTTCGGCAACCGCCTCAAACCGATCTGGTGCCCGAGGCACATAGATAAAGAGTGGGGGCAGGGTGTTTTGCGCATGGCAAAAGGTTTTGACCTCAGCAATGACGTCCAAAAATCCTCGATCCTCGCCCTCAACGACACTGGCGAGGGTGATAATGGGGCGGCTGCCAAAGACAGTTTGGCGCAGCGCTCGGGCTCCGGTGATATGGGCCTGCGGAATGGGTTGTTCAAAGCGCATCTCGCCCGTAATAGCTATTTTTTCAACACCCAATTGCGCGAAGCGCTCGGCCTGAAGTTGAGATTTGACCATGACCCCGGCAAAGCCAAAAACGATGTTAGCGCGCGAAAAAAAACGCGCTTGATCGCGTGCGAAACTTTTGCTGGGATATTGTCCGTTGCACAAAAAGAGCGGCACGCCGCGTTTGCGGCAACTCATGATCATGCCTGGCCAAAACTCGACTTCCATAACCAAACCATAGGCCGGCGAGAAGGCTTTGAAAAAACGGCGAAACGCGGCATCTGTGTCAAAGGGAGCATAGCAGGGCACCAGACGCCCTGCGGCCACCGCATCTGGAAATAACCGCTCGATTTCACTGCGTCCGGCTGGGGTGAAATGCGTCGTGACAAGCGGGACATCGCCTTGCAACAGCTGGGCTATCAAAGGCGCAGCTGAGCGGACCTCGCCCAGAGACACCGCATGAATCCAAATATGGCTCTGCTCGCGCTTGCTGTGAAATCCAAATCTCTCGGGCAAATGTTTGATATAGGCGGGCTCACGTCGACCGCGCTGGTAAAGATATAGCAAAATCACAGGTGTGCAGATCCACCATATGAGGCGGTAGAGCGTGAGTATCACGCGCAACTTCGGCGGTATTTTCTGCACGATCACATCACTCACTTTAAGGTCTGAGCCGTTCGAGCAACTGGCGTGTTAACCCGCCCAGCTGTGCCCGATATTCTGATTGTAAGCGCTCAAACCCGGCAAGTCCACGTGCCGCGGGTGCCTGCAGGGCGGCATAGAGTGCTTCGGGTCCGGAGGCTTGGATCGCCGCTTGCGCTGCGTTGAGGGCGGCATAATCGGCGGCAAAATTGGCCACTCGTGGGCCGTGCATGACGGAGCAGCCCAATTGTAGGGCCTCCCAAGGGTTGTGCCCCTCTACGGTGCAAAAACTACCCCCGATCAGAGCATGATTGCTGCACGCATACCAAAGCCCCATCTCAGAAAACGTATCGGCCAGATAGACTTGCGTTTGGGCATTTGGGGCTTCGCCCCGGCTGCGTTGCGTATGGTTCAGGCCAGAAAGTTTGGCCAAAATTTCCGCGCGGCGGTCTGGAAACCGGGGTGCGAGGATGAGCAAATGCGATCCGCCTTGCTCCACAAGCTGCCGTTGCACCTGCAAGGCGACATCTTCATCAGCCGCATGGCAAGAGGCGGCCAGCCAAATTGGCCGCTGGCCGGCTTGCCCCAGAAATTCTTGTTGCGCTGCGGAGCTATAGGCCAGCGGTGGGCAATGTGGCTTCAATGAGCCACCAATTTGGATATCCTGCCGTTGCGACAGTTCGGCCACGGCGGCGGCGCTCTGAGAGTCTTGGGCAGAAATGAAATCGAATTTCTGATAGAGGGTCCGAAACAACAGGCGCACCAGGCGCTTGCGCCGAAAGGAGGCCGGCGCCATGCGCAGATTGATCAGTGCTTGCGGGATTTGGCGGCGGGCGGTCTGTATCACAAGGCCAGGCCAAATGTCCTGCTCTGACCATAGCGCAAGATTGGGCCGCCAATGATCTAGAAAACGCCGATTGTAGCGTGGCGTATCGAGGGGCAAAAACTGGTGCAGGGTTCGTGGCGGCAGATTTTTTTCAAAAGTTTCTGCGGAGGCCAAAGTAGATGAGGTGACTAGAAAATGCAGCTCTGGCCGGGCTGCGTGGAGCGCTGCGATCAGGCCGCGTAGGGCCATGACCTCGCCTAATCCAACGGCGTTGATCCAGATCAGTTGACCTTTGGGCCGCGGCTGGCCGGCATGGCCAATTTTTTCGCGCCACCTGTCGGCGTGCTCTTTGCCGCCATTTTGCCGGCGTTTAAGATGCCAAGGTAAAATGGGTGTGATAAGGGCGGTGGCCCCTTGGTATATTGCCAAGCTCAATCGGCCGGCGAGATTAGGACGCAATGTCATGAAATTGTTTTTGCATGGACCTTTGCCAAAACGCATCGGTGTTTAACAGGGTGATGAAATGCTCTGTTGCATTGCCATCGCCAAATTCTGCGCCGCGGGCGAAGCGCTTGTGCCAATTGGTTTCAATAAACTGCAATATTCCCCGTCTGTCTGAGGCGAGAAGCTTGGAGATTGACGGGCCGAAGGCCCGGTCCGTTTGCCGCGTGCCAATGTCAAGTGACGCAACCCCCAAAAATGGTGCTTCGCGCACGCCTGCAGACGAGTTGCCAACCAAACATCCCGCGTTGCGCAAAAGTTCGGAGAACCGGCCAAAACGCATTGAAGGAATGATCTGAAATTGTGATTTTGGCAGGGTTTCAATGACTTGAAGAATGCCTTCTGAACCGGGATCATTATTGGGCTTTATCACAACGAAATATTTGCCGCTGGCTTTTAGGGCGGCACATAAATCTTTTGCCTGCTGGCCCATGGTGGCAGCTTCAGAGGTCACCGGATGTAAAATGCAAATGCCATAGTCAGGGCTGCGGATCTCGTAATGGCTCAAGACATCTTGCAAGGCAAAGCCAGAAGGCTGGCGGTGAATGTCCAGCTCAGGTGAGCCGATGACATGTATAGAGCCGGCATCCTCACCCAATGCTTGCACGCGGCGGGCTGCAGTCTGCGAGCTGACGAAGTGGCAATAGGCCAGTTTGGAATTGCAGTGGCGCAGAATTTCATCGATGGTTCCAGAAACCTCACCACCTTCGATATGGGCGCATTTGACATAGTTTGTCGCGCAAACCAGCGCGCAGGCCAGCGCCTCTACACGATCCCCATGCACAAGCACGAGATCAGGCTTATCTTCCATAATAAAGTCCGAAAACCCGAGCATGGTTTTTGCGAGGATCACGTCTTGGGGATCACCGGGCCTTTGGTTGACAAATTCATGCACTGCGGCTCCTGCAAGGCGGTTCACTTCAATTTTTGTGAGACCATAGCTTTCCAGCATATGCATGCCCGTGACGAAGAAGGACACTGAAAAGCCATCCGCGATAGCGGCTTTGGCCAGCGGTTCGATTTTTCCGAAATCGGCCCGTGTTCCGGTGACAAAGAGAAGGCGCTGTTTTTGGATCATAAGGCTCATTACTCTAAATAGCTTGGCCGTGAAAGCCGTGCGGTATGGGCAGAGGGTTAATCAGTCAAATCACTCCAGGTCAGTTGGTCGTTACGGCTGACCGCTCGGGTGAGGCATTTGCCCAGTACCTTGTCAAATTCAAAGCCAGGGATCTCACCATTGCCCGGGCGACGGGCCCAGATATCAGCCTCAGTGATGCGGTGGCCCTTGGACAAATCCTTGTCTGCCACAATGCTGGCGCGGGCGAAGCGGTAGACATCTTCTTCGGGTCCAGTGCGTTGCTTGGGATTGTGCAGGGCGGTGTGGATTTCCTGCGATCGATCGATCAGGTGGCGCAATTCGGATGGGTCCATCGAACAGGCGATATCTGGTCCTTTACGGTAGCGGCTGTCCGTGTAATGGCGTTCCAAAATTGAGGCGCCCAAAGCCACAGAGGCCAGAGCCATCTCCGGGCCAATGGAGTGATCGGAAAAGCCAATAATGGCGTTGGGGAAGGCCTCTTTCAGATCACTCACGCCCCGTAGAGAGACAATTTCCGGTGGCGAAGGATAGAGATTGGTACATTCCAACAATGCATATTCGACGCCGGAGTCTTCAAGAATTTGAACGCTTTGGCGAATCGTTTCAATTGTCTGCATGCCCGTAGACAAGATCACTGGCTTGCCCTTTTTGGCAATGTGACGGATCAGTGGCAGATTGTCGGCCTCGCCGGAGCCGATTTTGAACCCTGGCACGCCGATTTCTTCGAGAAAATCAGAAGCGGCGCGCGAGAATGGCGTGGATAGGTAGATCAAGCCAAGATCTTCGGTGTAGTTTTTTAGGGCTATCTCATCTTCTCTTGCGAGTGCGCAGCTGGCCATCACGTCCCAAATCGACACATCTGCATTGGGAGGAAAAATTTGCTTGGCGGCCTCTGTCATCTCATCTTCTACGAAATGTGTCTGATGTTTGATGCATTCGCAGCCCGAGCGCGCGGCCAGTTCCACCATATGTTTGGCAACGGCCAGGTCGCCTCCATGGTTGATGCCAATTTCTGCAATTACCAATGGCTTTTCTTTGGGTCCTATTTTTCGATGTCCGATTTGCATGGTCCGCTCCGGTGAAACTTATCGCAACTTAGACCGAAGCCTGGGCAAGGTGAAGTCAAAACCATTGTGCCGCGCGGTGCTACTGGCCGTCTGGCTTTGTTTTGTCGGAGTAATAAGCAATGAGTTTTTGACGCATGCTGCCGAGTGCGAAGTCGGTCCAGACCAAGACCCGGCCCTTGGGGTCCGAGATTTGAGCGCCGACCCTAAGGTTTATCAAGTTCTCGGGCTTTATTTCAACACCGCAGAGGGTGACCACCGTCAGCTTGTCCCGCCGTTTTCGCACCCAGGGCAGGCAGGATTTGGCACAGGTGAGCAGCCAATGATGTAGCATAAATTCCGTTGGGAATTTCACCGCAAAATGTTTGGGCAGCGCGATCATATGCTCCTGAGCAACCCAGCTGATGAAGCGTTCATCGGCAATGGTTGGGCGGAATTTTAAAAACGCGCCTGCGTCGTTGATTTTCAAAAATTCGTCAGAAATCATTGTGCAATGCTTGGGGTGAAAGACGATGAACGACGAATTTCCGCGTGCATAATGTTTGCCCTTGGTTAGGCGATAGATTATCCGCGCCAAGCCTGAGAAAGGCAGAACCGCACTTTGAAACATCACAATGGACCTGTCGTCTTTGCGAAATTGGAAGGCCTGTTCAATCGGCCCTAAGATCACCGTGTCCAAATCAATATAAATGGCTGGCATGTCTGGTTTTAAAACGCCTGATTTGAATATGCCCAATTTGGCTTGGCACCCGCTGGTCATGAATTCAGATTTTCGATAGACGTCTGGCAGCTCGGTATGCTCGACCCTGGGATCAAGCCCCTCATGCAAGCGATCCGAAACGAGAACGAAGCGTGCGACGGAGCGGTTTTGATCAGCCACCCGTTTGACCAATCTGTTGATATCAGCCGCGCCGTATTTTGTGCCCCAACAGATCAAAACGCATTGCCAGGCTTCGGGTTGAGATGCGCGCATGTTTTCTTCCATAATGCTGTTCACGCAGATCTGGCGGCGCGCGAAGATCTTGCGCGGCGCTGTCTGTGTCTTCCGCTCAAACAATACTGCGGTTCGGCTGTCTGGGGCAAGGGCGCTGCGTAAGAGGTTTCTTCTGTTGCGGCAGATTGGCGGCTGGTCTTAGGCGCAGGCATCTGCAAGACTGTTGGGGATTTTGTAGGAGTTTAGAGAATGCGCGCAATCCTTTTTGTCCTTGCCTTCGTTGGCTTTGCACAGACTGCCCCCGCCCAAAGCATGACGGAAGACCAAATCAAACAACTGGCGCTTGAGGCGATTTTGGAAAATCCAGACATTATCATGCAGGCGGTTGCTATTTTGCAGCAGCGTGAGCAAGAACGGGCGGCCTCTGGCGCCAACACTGTGCGTTTGCAGCTTGAATCTGACCCCAACGCCCCTAATCTTGGCAACCCTGAGGGCGATGTCACAGTGGTGGAGTTTTTCGACTACAATTGCCCCTACTGCCGAAGTGCGGGCCAAACATTGCAAGCTCTGCTCGCTGCGGACGCAAATGTTCGGGTCATTTATCGTGAATGGCCGATTTTAGGTGAGGATAGCGTAATTGCCGCCCGCGCCGCTTTGGCCGCACGAGAACAGGGCAAATATGAAGCCTTCCACTGGGCTTTGATGAATGGAGAAGGCCGTGTCACTGAGGCTGTTATATTCAAAGTGGCGCGAGATTTGGGCATGGATGTCGCCAAACTTGAAGCGGATATGGTGAGCCCGGCTGTGGAGGCCCATATCGCTTTGAGCAATGCGCTGGCGCAGCAATTGGGCTTTACTGGGACGCCGGCCTTTATTGTCGGTGATAAAACCGCGCCGGGCATGTTGAGCGTTGACGAAATCACCAGGTTGGTAGCTGACGCGCGCAACACTCCATAATACCGGCGGCCTGCCGGTGTCGTTTTTGGGATGGCTTCAAGGCTAAAACTGCGCAACATCAAACAAAATTGGTTAGATGGAGCACAGCAATGACATCCCCGAATATTCTATTCATCATGGCAGATCAATTGGCGCCACATTTCACCGGTGCCTATGGTCATGAGGTGGTGAAAACGCCGTATTTGGATGCTTTGGCCGCACGCGGGATGCGATTTGATGCGGCCTATTGCAACAGTCCGCTTTGCGCCCCCTCGCGCTTTTCCATGATGGCGGGACAGTTGATTAGCAAGATTGGCGCCTATGACAACGCGTCTGAATTCGCCGCCTCGATCCCGACCTTTGCCCATTACCTCAAATCTCTTGGCTACAGCACATGCCTGTCTGGAAAGATGCATTTTGTTGGACCAGATCAGATGCATGGGTTTGAAAGCCGGGTGACGACAGATATTTACCCGTCTGATTTTGCCTGGACCCCCAATTGGCAGCAAGCCGATGAGCGGATTGATAAATGGTATCACAACATGCAGACCGTGAAAGAAAGCGGTCAAGCCATGGCCAGTTTTCAGATTGACTATGATGATGAGGTAGAATTTGCCGCCAGGCGCAAGCTATTTGATTATGCCCGTGATGGGGCGAAGCCTTGGTGTATGGTGGCCTCTTTCATTCATCCGCATGATCCTTATGTGGCGCGGCCCGAGTGGTGGGATCTGTATGACGATGAAGAAATTGATATGCCGTGTCATCCCGACTATGCAACCGATGCCTTTGGCCAACGGGTGTTGAAAGGGATCGAGGCCTATTCCAAGCCTTTGACACAGGAAGAAGTCCGGCGTGCGCGCCGCGCCTATTACGCCAATGTCAGTTATTTTGACAGCAAGATCGGCGCTCTGGTTAAAACGGTTGAGGAGATGGGGCAGCTGGACAATACCATCATCATCGTCACCGCAGATCACGGCGATATGTTGGGTGAAAAAGGCCTATGGTATAAGATGAACTTCTTTGAGCAATCTACGCGCGTGCCCTTGATTATGGCCGGCCCTGGCGTCGCACAGGGGCAGACCGCAAATGCCTGTTCTTTGGTGGATCTGTTGCCGACAATGGTCGAAATCGGCGGCGGAAGCGCGGATATGTTTGGCATGCCTGTGGATGGGCGTTCGTTGATGCCTTTGGCGCGGGGCGAGGATGATGGAATTTCAGAGGCCATTGGCGAGTATTGTGCTGAGATGACCGGACATCCCGTGTTTATGATCCGCCGTGGCGATATGAAATATATTCATTGTGACAGTGACCCGGCGCAGCTGTATGATCTGGCCAATGACCCTTGGGAGCTTGAAAACTTGGCTGACCATCCGGCCTATCGGGTGATTGCCGAGGGATTTGCACAGGAGGTGGTGCTGCGTTGGGACAGTGCGGCATTGCGCGATAAGGTCATGGCGACCCAGAAAAATCGATTTGCATTGAATGCTGCGATGCAGGCCGGGGCATCGGAACACTGGGATTACAACCCGCCGTCTGACGCCTCACAGCAATATGTGCGCAATCATATGGATTGGACCGTGGTGGCCGAACGTTTCCGCTTTCCGCCCGTCGGGTGACACTGGCCATTCACCCATAAAAAACCCCCGCGTCTTTCGATGCGGGGGCAATGTTGGCGTGTTTCACGCGGACAATCAGTCGTCCTGTGGCAGCATCAAGTTAAGCACCACGGCCAACAATGCTGTTGGCGCAACGGCAGAGGTTGCCAAAGTTTTCCAGATACCCGGCAGATATTGCACAGCGCTTGGCACCAGGTTGAGGCCCAGACCGACTGCAAGTGACACAGAAATAATGATCATGTTGCGACGTGACATCTTCACTTCGGTCAACATATTCATACCGGCCGCAGCCACCATTCCGAACATCACGATCACGCCACCGCCAAGAACAGGCAAAGGCATGGAGGAAATGACGGCCCCGATTTTTGGGATCAACCCGCAGACGATCAAGAAAATCCCTGCGATGCTCACCACATGACGCGACATAATGCCGGTCATGCCCACAATGCCGACGTTTTGGCTGAAGGATGTATTTGGCAGGCCGCCAAAGACGGCCGCGACAGCTGTTCCAAGGCCATCTGCATAGGTCGCGCCGGCGATTTCATCATCGGTTGCATCGCGACCCGCGCCGGCTTTGGTTGTTGCTGAAGCATCACCCACAGTTTCGATAGCCGAGACGACAGATACCAATGTGACACCGATCACAGCGCCGAGGCTGAATTCGAATCCATAGGGCATAACGGTCGGCACTTGGAACCAAGCGGCTTTCGTAACGCCGCCGAAGCTAACCATACCAGCTAGAATGGCGACAATGTAGCCGGCAATCAGGCCGATCAAAACCGCTGCATTGGAAATCAGGCCTTTGGTCAGGAATTTACAAGCCAAAGAGACAACGACGACGGTCAAGGCCACAGTCCAATGCTTTAAAGATCCAAAGCTTTCAGCAGCCATTTGAAAATCTGCCGCGCCACCTGCCGCGTATTTAATCGCAACGGGGATGAGGTAGAGGCCAATCGCTAAGATCACCAGACCGGTGACGAGAGGTGGGAACATGAAGCGCAGCTTCTGGATCACACTACCCAAAACGAAGTGTATGATGCCGGCAATTAAACAGGCGGTGAGGGCGACGCTCAAGCCTTGTGTTGCGGCCACACCGGCCAAAACGCCGACAAAAGCAAAGCTTGTGCCCTGCATGATGGGCAAACGCGCGCCAATCGGGCCCATACCCATAGTTTGAAACAAAGTTGCCACACCGGCGAAGAGCATGGCCATCTGGATGAGGTAGACCTGCTCTGCACCGCCAAAGGCCAGACCGGCGGCCCCGGCGACGATGATAGATGGGGTCACGTTTGAGGCGAACATCGCCAGAACGTGCTGCAATCCCAATGGGATAGCCTGCCCCATTGGGGGCGTGGCGTTTGGATCGCCATAGTTGATATCAGACATTTCTTTTCCCTTCGTTGTGAGTATTGGCACCTGCCAATTATCGATCCTTATTTTTATTTTACCGTGTCATTTAATGAACTACCGGCCACGCCCCTGGACCTTTGAGCCGCGATGAGTGCAGTTTATCCATGTTTTTCACCCTAGGTCAAAAGAACTTTGGCACAATCGCTGTATTCCTTGGATGCGTGGGGGCGCGTTTTTGGGGCGGGCAATTTAACGCTTAAATCCACCGGCCCGCCGATAGTCTTTAATCAATTGTTAGGACTTTTCGGGTCATAGAGGTTTTATTAACTTTGGGGCGATATCATGAGCAGCTTACAACAAAATGCCTCCTTTTTGACATTTTCGGGCGAATTGACCTCATCTGGTGCGGTGCGACTGCTTTCGGTGTTGTTACAAGCGCCGGGGCATCGCTTGACGCTGGAAGCCAATGGCGGTGGAGATTGGCTGCGCGAAGACCTTGCTGAATTGGGCGAGGAGCTGTTGCGCGCCGCCCAGCGGCGGCCGGTCCGACGCGATTGGTTCCTCTATGACCTGCCGGGTTTGCGACTTGAAGATTTCCAACCGGATGCGGGCGCCGCGTCTCATCCGCAGGTCACCCTGCGTCTTACCCGCGGCGGGGTTCAGCAATTGGTGGCCAAACCCAACCCAGAGGACGCGCTTCCGGTTTTGGAAGATGTTGTTCTACCATTGCGCAACCTTTCGGCCTATCTGCACGCGATGGGAGATCGGGCAGTGCCCCAACTTGGTGCTCAGGCCTCTAAAATGACAGCGCGTCAGATTGATGAATTTCTATTGGCCTTTGGCGGGCGCATTTTGGAAGCTGAGCAAGAAGAGCTGTTGCCGTTGCACCGCTACTGGCGACATGGATAGCTGCGACATGTGATTCCCTTTGGGGTGATGGCGCAATTGCAAAGGTTGATGTCGCACAAGACCTTGCCAATTTGCTGCGATAAATTACCCTTAGTTCATGTTTATAGATGCCCTCCAATATATTGCCCCCAGCCGCGCTGTTTTTGAGCAAATGCGCGATGGGCGCCTATCGGCCGTCCATGTGACTGTTGGATACCATGAAGACTTTCTTGGGGTGGTGCAAAACCTTCAAGTTTGGAACCAGTGGTTCGAGGATTGCAGCGATGTGATTGCCCGGGCTGTGACCTGCGATGAGATTCGGGCGGCCAATGCTGCGGGCAAAACCGCTATTTTATTTGGCCTGCAAAATCCTTTGGCGATTGGGGCGGATATCGGCCGGGTTGAAATCCTAGCGCAATTGGGCATTCGCTTTTGCCAGATCACCTATAATCAGCAATCCCTTCTTGGCGCCGGCTGTTTTGAACCCCATGACAGCGGTCTCACCTCTTTTGGCCGTGAAGTGGTCAACGAAATGAACCGCGTCGGTATGGTCATTGATTTGTCCCATGCGGGCCATCAAACGGCGATGGATGTGGTGGCGTATTCCTCGCGTCCCGTCACTGTGACCCATGCCAACCCAGATGCTTGGCATCCCGCGCCGCGCAACCTGCATCATGATTTGCTGCAAGCCTTGGCTGAGAGCGGTGGCATGGTGGGCTTTTCACTTTATCCGCATCATCTGCGCGGCGGCAGCGATTGCAGCCTGGCTGACTTCGCGGAAATGGCGCTCGAGATGATGCAAAGCTATGGGGCTGGGATGTTTGGAATTGGCTCCGATCTGTGCCAAGATCAACCCGACAGTGTGGTGAATTGGATGCGTAATGGCCATTGGCGCAAACATCCTGCACCGCCTGTCGCCTTTCCGGACTGCCCAATTTGGTTTGGCGACAATCGCGATTTCCCTGGCTTGGCGCCGGGGCTAGAGGCGGCGGGCATGACAGGGGCAGAAGTCGCGGGCCTCTTGGGGGATAATTGGATGAGGTTTTGGCAAAAGGTATTTGTAAAGACATGAAAGATTCTGTAATCGAGCAGCCCAATTTGCGCCCGGCCGATGAGGTGATGCGCTTGCGGCGCATGGGGTCGATGTTTCCCTCGCGCCTGTCGTTTCTGCGCACATTAACCCGCCGTCTGATCGCGGATGGCAGCCGGGTGAGCCGGCCGCATTGGCAGATAGATGGGGATGGGTTTGGCATCGCGGTTTATACGGTGACCTTGGGCGGGCATAGCTATTCGCTCTTTGCCATCACCCAGCCGCTTGACCCAGAAATGCGTACCGACCGGGTGATTGCTGAGGCTTGGGATGCGGCCTTTGTCTTGTATGATGGAGTGCCGGATGCTGCCGAGATTGCGCGCCTGTCAAGCCAGGCCCCCTTGCAAGAGGCGGGCCGGTTCACACAAAAAGATCTCTGCCTGTCGCGGGCCAATAGGTCCGTCCGCTTGTTTGAGCAGATTGTCGGTGCCCTGCGCGCGGGCAGCGCCTTGCCGATGGGGATGATCCATCAGATCGGCTATTTGATGCGCACCACGGCGGTTTACGGCAATGGCAAGTTTGGCATTGCTGATCGGCGTGTCGTGGCGCAACGACCGGGGCTTGAAGGGCCCTTCATCGCCGAAATGCTCACCGTTTGGCTGATCCGCACCTTCACCCATGATTTGATTGAGCATATGGGGGGGGCGTCTCTTCCGGCGCGGGTGAAACGGCAATTGGGCATTGGCAATTCAACCGGCTTGGGCATGGCGCCGTTTTTGGTATCGCATCCCCTCTTGCTGCACTCCTGGATGATTTGCCGTGAGACCGCTTTGGCGCGGGTGCGCGCGGCGCAGATTGATGAAGGCGTGGCACAGAGGCTGATGGCCCTGGCGCGCCGGGCCGCGCAACACTTGCTTGAGTGGAATATCCCTGACCCGATGCATCAAGCGCGGATTGTCACACTGCGGCAAGAATGGGCGCGCCTCACGCAGGGGCTGACCGAGGCTGGGCTGTGCCAGGAGGGTGCTGTTGAAGCGCTTTTGGAGCGTAGCCGTGCAGGCAGCTTTGATTTGCAAGAACTGGCTGTCAGCTGGCTGATCGAGCCTTTTGGCGATTTGGTGGATGGGTTGACAGAGTGTATGGCCAACCCGTTTGATCCTGTTTTGCAGCCGCAGATGAGCTGTGATGAGCTGCGCGCGCTTTTGCAGGAGCATTGCGCATTTGCCACTGAGATTGATTTCACAGATCCGCAAGCCAGTGGGCAATTTTGGTATGTCTCTGAAGCCAAGTTGGAGCCACGCATTGGGCAGCGTCAATCGGAGCCGGGTGCAGATCGGGAAAGCCCGCTTGATATCGCGCGCCGCATTCAGGAGCTTGCCAAAGATTTAACCGGTCACAGCGGGCCTATTTGGCAGTTTTTGGCACAATTGCCTGAGCATCGCTATGCCGTGCAGCGGGTGCAGGCTTTGGCCCAAAATCCATATGCGGAGATTCGCGACAATCTGGTGG
>Ga0206125_10004288_pt1 | contig 12823 bp, 10 predicted proteins | sample Helgoland_Spring_4_FD_148598 | JGI IMG/M metagenome (GOLD analysis project Ga0206125, IMG submission 148598) | Pelagic subsurface seawater microbial communities from Kabeltonne, Helgoland, North Sea - Helgoland_Spring_Bloom_20160331_1 | ecosystem: Environmental > Aquatic > Marine > Epipelagic ... | reverse complement strand
CTCAAATTATAAAGAATGAAATTCTTATTAAATACTATTATAAAAAAGGATTATTTCAGAATAAATTAACAAAAGATAAGGTGATTCTTGAGGCAGTAAAAATTTTAAAAAACAAAAACAAATACGCGAAGATCTTGAAGGAGGTCTAATTTCTTATCTTTGAAGCCTAAAAACCCAATGTTGAAAACTAAACATCAAGAAAGAACTAGAGCACAAGAATCAACAAATGCGATAGAGAGGTTATATATTTCTATGAGACATTTATTTAGTAGAGGTTTTTACAAACCAATGGGTGTATCTGGAGAGACCTTGCGAAAATCTTTATTGTTATTAAGACCAGAAATTTATGGCTCTATTGCAGAAGATAGAGTAGAATTAAATGGATTGATTTATGTGATAGAACGTTTGCCGGAAGGAATTGAAGAATGTCAATTTATCAATTTAACTGCAGATGAAGGTTATAATAAAACACATTTTAAAGTTATTATACCTCCAAAGAGAAGAAGAAATTGTTACAGAATAGATAAAGATCAAATGAATATAGAGATTACTAGAGGAAGATCTGAGATTTATGATATTCTAACACATCTTACTTTTTTATTCATAGAGTCTCATAAAATTAAAGAACGTATTCTTTTAAATTTAAAGGGGAGTATTACTCGAGAATGGAGAAACCTAGAAGAGGTTGTTCTTCACAATAAAAATATTTCTGAGGAAGAAAGAGAGGTTACAAAAGTTCATCTTGCAAATATTTTAGGAAGAACCTATGACGAGGTAGCTGATGCCTATAACGCATTTACTTCATCAGAAAATGTAGATCGTTTTTTTCAGATCATATATTGGTTAGGAAAATTAGCAATAAATGAAACTTGTCATCAACAAAAGAGAACAATTAATTTTAGTTCTGTTTTAAGAGAAGAAATAGGACACCATATTTATGGTGAGATTTGGGCAAATACTATTAAAAAAGTATTGAAAGATAATGATCTTTTAAAAAGGCCAATACACATCATTAGCGCAAATATGCATAGTGTTCTTAATACTATTTACGCTACAAGTTCGTTAACAGAAGAGGTAAAAGGTAAAAAAGGGTTTGAGTTGTATGAGCTTTTAAGTAATAATGATAGTAAACCATTGCAGAAGAAAGTAAAAGAGTATGCCTCAAAAAAGGGATTAACATACATAAAGGATACTTCTGGAACAAATATTAATGTTCAGGTGATAGACACCAAAAAAATAGACATTGTAAATACACAGTTTAAAAAAGTTGTTGCTGAGGATAAAGCTCCAGTTATTATAGTGATGGATTATGCTTTTGGGGAGCAAGCTTACGAAACTATGGACGAATTATTGAAGCCATATAAAGAAAAGAAAAACACCACTCACTTAAATGTAGCATCTATATCTATTATGGGTAAAGCCGGAATTTTAGAGGGAGGTAAAGGAGATATTATGATTCCCTCTGCACATATTTTTGAGGGTACAGCAGATAATTATCCATTTGTAAATGAATTGTCTAAAGATGATTTAAATGGTTTTGGAGTATCTTCTTTTGATGGAGCCATGGTAACTGTTTTAGGTACATCTTTGCAAAATAAAGATTTATTAAAGTTCTTTCATGATTCTACATGGAATGTTATTGGATTAGAAATGGAAGGGGCACATTATCAAAAGGCAATTCAGGCTGCTTCTAAAATTAGAGGTAATATTTCTGAGGATGTTAAAGTAAGATATGCTTATTATGCCTCGGATAATCCGTTAGAAACTGGAGCTACTTTAGCCTCAGGAGGATTGGGAATGTCTGGAGTAACACCCACTTATGCCATTACTCATAAAATATTAGAACAAATTTTTAATAGTTAAAAAATCAATATTAATAGTATGTCAACAGCTAAAAATAACAACGAAGAAGAGGTAGACTTAGGTTCTCTATTTGTAATTATAGGAAAAGGATTTAAAAACTTTTTTAATTTTATAGGAAGTATTTTTAAGGGGATATTTCATTTTTTAATTTCTGTATTATTATTTTTTAAAATACACTTTAAAAAAATTATAATAGCAGCTGTTATTGGAGGAGTGATTGGAACATTTTTAGAGAGTGGTTCTCAAGATAAATATGGGTCAAATCTATTAGTTCAACCTAACTTTGGGAGTTCATTCCAATTGTATAAAAACATCAATTTTTTTAATGACTTAGTAGATCAAGAGAAGGTTCTCTTATTAGCATCAATTTTTAATTTAGATTCAACTACTGCCGCAGGTTTTACAAAATTTGAAATAACACCAGTTGTCAATAATAATGATATTATCAACGCATACAATAAATTTATATTGACTGTAGATACATTGACAGTTAAAAGTTATGATTTTGAGGAGTTTAAAACAAGTTTTACAGACTACGATTATAAACTTCATGATATTGTAGTAGAGGCAAAATACAATGACGTATTTAATGGTTTAGAAGAAGTTATTATTGCTTCTGTAATTAATAATAATTATTTTGATAGAATAAAAAAATTAACCAACGAGAACCTTACCAGAAAAGATTCTTTATTGAGAGAAAATTTAATTAAAGTTGATTCTCTTCGTCAAGTTTATATGAGAGTCATGCTAGAAGAATCTAAAAAGGAGTTCACAGGAACTAGTATAGATCTTGGTGGAACTAAAACATCAACAAAAGAGATTGAACTATTTTCAACAGACAGAAAAATTAATGAAGAACTAGGTTCAATTGCTGTAGCTATTGGTGAAAAATCTGAAGTTATTAATGTTATTTCAAATTTTCAAAGTATTGGTTATGAGGTAAAAAATATTTCCAGAAATTATATAGTTATATGTGTAGCATTGTCATTATTCGTAACGTTAATCATTATTCTTTTAATATATTTAAATAGGTTTTTAGATAAGTATAGCAAGAATATATAAATATAATCTTTTTAGTATCTGAAAATAGTGTTCAGACAATAAGAATATATTAGTTTTTTAAAAAAAATAAAGGCACTTAATTTTTAGATGTAATTAAAATAAGTCTTATAAGAAAATTGTGAAAAAAAGATTTTTATGTGTGGTATAACAGGAATATACTCTATTAATAACTTTCCAAATATTGAAGAAAGAGTTCATCAAATGAATGTTTCAATCAAACATAGAGGACCAGATGCTGGAGGAATATATATAGAAAACAATTTAGGTATTGGACATAGACGATTGAGTATTATTGATGCTAGAGAGGTGTCTAACCAACCTATGCATTCTAATAGCAAAATTTGGCACCTTGTTTTTAATGGAGAGATATACAATTTTGAAGAAATAAAATCGCAACTTAATTACAACTTTAAAACAATTTCGGATACAGAAGTTATTCTTGCCGCTGTAGAAGAAAAAGGTATAGATTGGTTTATTAATCAAGCCAATGGAATGTTTGCAATTGCATTGTATAACTCTGAAACTAAAGATCTTTTTTTAGTTAGAGATCGATTAGGTATAAAACCACTTTATTTTTATAACGATGGAGATAACTTTATCTTTTCGTCAGAAATTAAAGCAATATTATCTAGTGGTTTAGTGGATGCTAAATTTAACGAGGAGGCAGTGGATGAATATCTAGCAAATAGGTACATTAGGGCACCATATACTTTTTTTAAAAATATCTTCCAAGTAAATTCTGGAACCTATTTATGGGTAAATAAAAATTTAACCATTGTTGAAAATAAATATTGGGATATTCCAGATACGTTTAATACAGCTTATGAATATAATGAAGAAGAGATTCTCAAAGGATTAGATTACGAGTTAAATAAAGCCATAAAATATAGACTAATTGCAGACGTACCCTTAGGAACCTATTTAAGTGGTGGAGTAGATTCTAGCCTTATTACTGCAATTACAGCTTTAAATAAGAAGGAAAAAGTAAACACATATACGATTGGTTTTGAGGAAATCAATGAGTTTGAGTATTCTGAGATTATTGCGGAAAAATATAAGACAGACCATCATGAAATTTTAATGAAAAAAGAGGATTATATGGCTAATTGGGAACGTCTTATAAATTTAAAAGACGCACCATTAGGAGTCCCTAACGAAATTCCATTAGCTATAATGTCCAGCAAGTTAAAAGAAAAGATTACAGTAGTGTTATCTGGAGAGGGAGCGGATGAATTAATGGGTGGATATGGAAGAATTTATAGAGCACCTTTTGATTATGTAAATGAGGATGTAAAAGAGTCTTTTTATGATTATTTTATCTCAAAGTATGATTATGTACCGAGATCTATGAGAGATCAATTAATTAATACGCCTAAAAGCTATAGAGCCGAATTTGATGCGGAAATAAGGGCTGATTTTAATAAAAATTCCAACGAAGAAAGTACATTTAAGTTTTTTCATAAGTATCATGTAAAAGGTTTACTGCAGCGAGTAGACATGACCACGATGCAGACTTCTGTGGAAGCGAGAGTCCCATTCTTAGACCATAACTTAATAGAATACTCTTACGGCAAAATTCCTTATAATTTAAAATTAAAATGGAAAGATGAGGCTTCGAAGAAAAAAGCTAAAAATATAAACTCGAGTCAATATAGTGAGGTGTTAGACATACCAAAATACCTTTTAAGAAAAGTTTCTTATAATTACCTTCCTAAAGAGATCATAGAAAGAAAAAAAGTTGGTTTCCCAGTCCCTTTAACCGAATGGTTTTCTAACCTAGAGGTTTTAGCTGAAGAGATTTTGCCAAAAGCGAATTGGTTAAAAACAGGGATTGTGTCAGATCTCATAAAAAAAAGTAAAACGGAGGCTAGAGCTGGTCAAATCCTTTGGATGTTTATCAATATAGAATTATTTAAGAAAAACTATTTTAATAAAGAATGGAGATGGTAATGAAACGAGTAAATTGTCTTATAGTGAATAAATTAAGTCTTTTAATGACTGCACTTATAATCTTTACTTGTACGCAGGATAATACAATTAAACCAAAACTAAATATTGATTATGGCAATAGTAAGTTTCAAAAAAATAAAATAGACTTGCAATATCTAGTTGCAAGTTATGATGAGGATAAGCAGATGTTTATTGACCAGATCACTAACAAAGATATAAATGCGGTAGAGTCTGCTTTAGTTTTGGTAGATGTCTGGGATAAAGATTTTTTAAGTCCTATGGTTAAAAAATTTATTAATCCTTTAATTAAAGACCTTAGCAGTTTAGGATTTAAAATTATTTACGCGCCTTCGCAAGAACCACAGCACAAGGACCTTATGAAAGTTGAAAATGGAATTACATTTTATAATGCTGATACTATGGACACTTTTATAAATGATTTTAAAATAAAGAATTTATTTTATGTAGGCTTTGATACTCTTTATTGCCTTATAGATAAGCCAAATGGAATTTACTCTTTTAAAGAGAGAATTGCTAATAAAGCCCTCAATTATTATGTTTTTGATAAAGGTGTATCATCCTATAATATTGGGATGAGAGAAGCTGCATTACGATTATTTAAAAAAAATAATATAGGAGTCATTCAAACAAGCAAAGGGAAATATGACAATTATAAATCACCTAAAATAAATAAGTACCTTAATTCTAAAACAATTAAAGTGCTTCCTAAAGGGAATAATCTTGTAATGATTTTTGAGAATGATAAAGAAGATTTTAATGATTTTAAAAATAAGTTAAAAGATAAGAATATTCAGTATTTTAGAGTTATTGATGGTCAGCTATATACTCAAAATAATGTTTTAACAAGTGATTATGAGTTTGTGGATCTATTAATTAAAAAGGGTATTGATAATATCTATTATGCAGGTAATTATTTGAATAATGAAATTTTGTGGAGTAAATTTGGAGTCATAAATCTATATATTCACAACAGATATATGGGGATAAATGAATTACCTGAAGTTTTTTTCATTAATGATTTAGTTTATATTGCGGAAACATTAGATGTTGACAATTCACTTGAAAAATTGATAATCTTAAACCATTATCGCGGAATAAAAAACGTTTATTCAAAGCAGTTAGTTACAGAATAAAATAGAACAGATTAGATTAAATGTAATTCTATGTATAAAAGAGGAGATGAAAAGACAATCATTGGATATACTTCTGGTGTATACGATTTATTTCATATAGGCCACTTAAATTTATTAAAAAACGCAAAAGGTTTGTGTGATAAGCTTATCGTGGGAGTAACATCTGATGAATTAGTAGCTTACAAAAATAAAAAAGCTGTAATCAGACATCCTGAAAGAATGGAGATTGTTAGAAATATTAAACATGTTGATGCAGTAGTCCCTCAAAATGATATGGATAAATTTGAAATGTGGAAGCGCTTAAAATTTGATATCATGTTTGTTGGAGATGATTGGTTTGAGAGTGAAAAGTGGAAAGAACTTGATGAGAAATTTAAAGCTGTTGGTGTTAAAATTGTCTATTTCCCATACACTAAAGGGACATCATCTAGTCTTATCAATAAAACATTAACTGAATTAAGAAAATCTTAATTATTGTAAATTTTACATGTTAAAAAAAATAATTGTTAAGAGTTTAATTTTTTTTTGTAAGATATTTTCAAAGAACGATAAGAAAATAGTTTATCATAGTTTTCCTGATTTCTCTGATAATAGTTTTGCAATGTTTATTTATGTCATTGAAAATCACAAAGAGTTTAAAAATATTTGGCTTGTAGATAACGATTCTTATCGGAAAGACTTTTTAAACTTGATTTCAAACTATACGGATTCGTTAAATTTTGAAATTATAAAAAAGAAGTCATTAAAAGGTTTTTATAGTTATTTCACAGCTAATATAATTTTCCATACTCATGGATTATACAATATTTTAGGGTTAATAGATGGACAAAAAAAAGTGAATCTTTGGCACGGTATGCCAATAAAATGTATCGGTCATTTAGATAAGTCTAATAATAATAAAGTGCAACCATCAAATTTTCACACAGCTACTTCTAAGTTTTATCAGAAAATAATATCAAAAGCATTTGGAGTTAGCACAGACAGGGTTCTCGTTGTTGGCCAAGTAAGAAATGATTTTTTATTAGATTCTAAATTTTCAATTCATCAATTGTATACTGACAAAAATGAATACAAGAAGACCGTTTTGTGGATGCCTACATATAGAAAATCAATAATAGGTGATATTAGAGCAGATGGAGAGGTAAAAGGTGAAAATGATTTTTTCAATACAACCAGTCTGAAAATAATTAATAAATTATTTAAAGAACATAATTCTATATGTTATGTGAAACTTCACCCCATGGACTATAGGAATGCCGATTTTTTTAAGCACTTTTCAAATATTCGTTTCATCGATAATTTTTTACTGGAAAGAAAGGGATTAAATATGTATTCACTATTTGATTCAGTTGATGTATTACTAACAGATTTTTCTTCAGTATACATTGATTTTTTAATACTTAACAGGCCTATTGGTTTTGTCTTTTCTGATTACGAAGTTTTTAAGAGTTCTAGGGGTTTTTTGTTCTCTGATCCAATAAAATATATGCCAGGAGAAATAATTACAACTCTACCTAAATTAGAGGCGTATTTATTAGATATTTTTAATTCCAATAAAGATCTTTATGTTAAGAAAAGAAATGCTGTAAAAAAAGAGTTTCATAAATATGAAAATAATTTTTCAAAATTTCTATTTAAACAAATAAATGATGAAATTTAATAAAGCTGTAAATGAGTTTATTTGAAAATAAAGACTTTAGAATAATTGCAAAAAATTTTTCTTATTTGGGATTAATGCGTTTTACAAATATTGGATTCAAGCTTTTTTTAGTTGGATATTTAGTAAGAATCTTAGGGGAAAATAATTATGGTATAGTCACTTGGTTAGACTCGGTTATTCAGTATTTTTTAATGGTAATAAATTTTGGATTTAACATTTATGCAGCAAAATATATTGTTGATAATAAGGGGGATAATGATAAAATAAATGAAATTGTTTCTTCAATTTATATAATCAAAATAATATTATTTCTATTATCTCTAATTGCAATATATTGTATTAGTTTTTCAAATGATTTTAATCCTTACAGAGAACTATTGATTTTGTTTGCCTTATGTGGTATTGGAGAGGTTCTGTTTCCAATATGGTTTTTTCAAGGAAAAGAAAATTTAAAGTCTGCAACTGTAATAGTATTTTTATCAAGACTTTTTCTTATTCTAGGTGTTCTTTTTTTTGTAAAATTAGAAGAGAACATAATTGAGTACATTTTTCTAACTGTATTGTCAACTTCAATTATGGGAATTTTAGGAACTGTGTTTATATTCAAGTATTACGATTTAAATTTCTCATTGATTTCGTATCGTACTTTGAAGAAGTATTTAAGTGATGCATTTCCATTTTTTTTAGGTAGGTTTTTGTCATTAATTTTTAATTTCGGGACAATTTTTTTAATCGGAAAGTATTGTGAATATGAACAGGTAACAGGGTTTGATATCTGTCTTAAGATAATAATGGTTAGTGTTATTCCTTTTGAAATGTTACAACAAGCAGTATTCCCATCGTTAGCAAGAACAAAGGATAAATCAATTTTGAAAAAAATAGTTATTTCTTCTTTTTTTCTAGGTCTTTTTGCAAGTTTAATTATATTTTTAATATCAGATAGACTTTTACTATTATTTGGTGGTGAAGCTATGCTTAATTATGTTAGTGTTTTAAATGCGTTAACAATTTTAGCACCCTTTGTAGCTCTTACATTTATTTTAGGAACTTGTTCGCTCGTGGCTTTTGGTTTTAATAAAGAATACAATATTTCTTTAATAGGAACCTCTATCTGCTATATGTTAATTTTAATAGTTTTATATTATTTTAATTTAATTAATTTCTGGAATTTAATATATTTAAGAATTTTTGGTGACATTTTAATGTGTTTAGTCAGGTTATACTATTCAATAAAACGTAAAACATTAGTTTAGTAAAAAATGAAGCTAAAGACAATATTAACATTTCTATATTTAACGACAAGTATTCTTGTTTTTTCATTTTTTAAAGCCGAGTTACTTGTTTGGCTATCGTTTTTTTTAAATTTTCTTCTTTTAACAGGAATCACCTATTTCCATCTTAATTTAGAAAAGACATATTCTCCCTTTTTAACTTCATTTATTGTTTTCTTTTATTTATTCTGTCTTGTATCTCCTATAATTCAAATATCTTCTTTTGATGGAGAAACCTCTCCTTTTCCCCAGAGATTCTCTTATAATAATTGGGATATTATACACGCGAATTTCTTAATATTTACGTTTTGTTTTGTCTTTTTTTTCACTTATTTGGTTTTTAAAAAAAAATACATTGTATTTCAAAGAAAAACACTTGTTTCTGACACGAATAAATATTTTGTTCCTATTGTAATTTTGATCTTATTATTTGTTTGTATATCGATACTAGCTGCGAATTTTAATTATATAATTGAAGATATATCAACATCTGTTTACGGGAAAAAACGAGAGTCGGTATTTAGCTTATTAATGAGAAAAAAGTTTCTTTTTTTTGTCCCTCTTGGTGGTATTGTGTACACTATAAATTACTTAAAAAGGAAAAACAGAATAAATACAAATTTTATTATTGCTATTTTAAGTTTAATGTTTTTTTTAGCCTTAATATTCTTTTTTAAAAATCCATTTACAGAAAAAAGAAATGCTTTAGGTCCAATTTATATTGCAATTATTTATATTTTTATTCCAAAACTTTTGAATACTAATTCTAAGTTTTTTCTATTTATGTTTTTTTCTCTAGTTATAGTGTTTCCAATTATGTCAACTTTTACGCATGCAGACGCTACTATTTCTGAAGTTATTAATAATCCTAATTTAATTGTTAAGTCTTATTTAAGGTTTGGTGGAGTTTCAACAGCATATCAATCATTGCATTATGATGCCTTTGCTAATATTATGGCAACTGTAGATTTTGTTAAATTGAATGGATTATCTTTTGGTTACCAACTTTTAGGCACAATACTTTTTTTTATACCTAGAAGTTTTTGGACCTCAAAACCTCTATCTACTGGAGAGCTTGTTGGTAATCATTTAATTGATGAATATGGTTTTAATTATAATAACTTATCAAATTCAATTGTTTCAGAAGGTTATATTAATTTTGGATTTTTGGGAGTCATTTTTTACGCAGTAGTTTTGTCATACTTTATCATATTTTTTATGAAATGGTTGAGGTCAGGTTCATTTTTAAAAGAATTGATGGCGTTTTATTTCGCGGTGCATTTAATTTTTCTGTTAAGAGGAGATCTAACAAATGGTTTTTCATATTTTATTGGCCCTTTATTTGCTGTTTTTCTATTACCTAACCTTGTTGATAAATTATTCAAAAACTTGAAGCTATGATGGAGTTTTTTGAAAAAATAAATCATAAAAAATTATTAATATTCTTTTTTCTTAATGTTTTTTTATTTCCTATTTATCCTTTTAATCTAAGACCAACTCTTATTGTACTATTACTTGTATGTAGTATATTTTATTCGACTAAAAGAAAAATAAAATTTAGTCTTAAGTTTAATAAATCAAATGAGTCTTTTTATTTAAATATTAGCTTTTATATAATTCTTGTAATTGGATTACTCTATAGCAAAAATACGTCTGCAGCGATTTCTACACTTTTTAGAATGCTTCCTTTATTTATTTTCCCTATTATATTTAAGTGTATTTATGATGAAAGACATATTTCGGAAAAATTAATTTTAAAAGCTTATAGTTTCTTCTATTTATCTACAGTTTTGCTGTTTTTGTCTTTCTTAGTATATTTTTATTTTAATGGAAATATTACAGTAAATTTTCTAAGAAATTATAACGAAAGAATTACTAATCTTTTAGGTCGTTATAGTATACACCCGTTATATGCTTCTATTTATATTTCCACTGCATTAATATTGTCTGTTAAATTGTTGAAAAAAAGATACTTTAATGGTTCAATTATTTTTTTTGTAAATACTCTGCTCACATTAAATTTAATATTATTGGCAAGAAAAAGTACTATTATAATTATGTTCATCTTTTTTGTTGTATATCAATTAATATTTCAAAAAAATAGAATTACAAAGAGTTTACTTTTTATTTTTTTAGTTATTATTTTAGGCATAACTATTTTTATTTTTGTTCCAGATATTTCATACAGATTTAAAGACCTTACAAATTTTATTGAGAATCCAAACGGATCAATTGGTTTAAGAGTGAACACTTTAAAATGTGGCTTTAACTCAATATTTCAAAATCCAATTTTAGGCTATGGTATTGGAGATGTGGAGGATGTTCTTAATGAATGCTATAGGTCATTTCCTGAAATTTTTAATGGTAAATATTATAATTCACATAATCAATATATTGGTATTTGGTTATCTTCTGGTCTACTAGGTTTTATTGGTCTTATCGCAATGTTAGTACATAGTTTCCTAATATCTATAAAATTTAAGAATTTAGAGTCATTTGCAATATTACTTTTGTTTTCTTTTATGATGTTTATAGAAAATATTTTGGAGCGTCAGGATGGAGTTTTAATATTTGCTCTATTTATAAATTTGTTTTCTTTTACAAATCAAACTAAAAAAAGTGAAGTCCAATGATAAATATTTTAATTATAGGTCCTTTTCCAAAACCAATTTCAGGCGTTGCTTTAGCTAATAAAGTTGTTAAAGATATTTTTGACAATTCAGATGATTCTACAGTTAATACAATAAATACTTCTCTTCCTTTTTTTGAGGAATCTATAGGTAAATTTTCAATAAAAAAGATGCTTTTTTTTCTAAGCTTAAATTTACGAGCTTATAAGATATTTAAAGCAGATGTAATATATATCACGCCTGGTCAAACTTTTTTTGGTATTGCCAAATACACTTTTTTTATTTTGCTATCCAATTTTTTAAATAAAGAATTAATTATTCATGTTCATGGTAATTATTTATCTACAGAATATTCTTTGTTAAAAGGACTGAAAAAAAAGTTTTTTCACTTTCTTGTCTCAAAATTTAAAAAAGGGATAGTTTTATCTCCATCTTTAAAAAAGAACTTATTACCGTTTATAGAAAAAGAAAATATTTTTGTATTATATAATTTTGCAGAAGAGTTTTTATATGAAAAAAAATTAAATAAAGATTTCACAAAACTTAATATTATTTATCTCAGTAATTTAATGGAAGAAAAAGGTATTATATATCTTTTAGATTCTTTAGAACAATTAGAATATCTTAACATTGATTATTCGGCTAAAATTGCGGGAAACGTAGATGCATCTTTAAAAAATACAATTATTAATAAAATTAATCAATTAGAAAACACAAAATATATTGGGCCAATTCATGGTGAAGAAAAATTAAAGTTACTGGAATGGAGTAATATATTTATATTACCAACGTTTTATAAGATGGAAGGTCAGCCGATATCAATTTTAGAAGCCTTGGCAACCCAAAATACGATTATAACAACTAATCACTCTGGCATATCAGACATTATTACACCTGATAAAAATGGCTTTATGGTAGACGTAAAAAGTTCAAGTGATATAACAGAAAAGTTGCTTTATTTGAAAAATGACTTGTCAAAATTAGAAATTATTGGTAAAAAAAATAAAGAATATTTTTTAAGAAACTTTACAGTATCTAAATTTGAATTAGAGATAAAAAAAATTATTAATGCAAACCCAACAGTTAAATAAATTTAAACTCCCTGAAAATTTCAGAGGAAGAAATACTTTTGTTGTCCAATTATGGTGGTTGATTCAGTCTATTTTATTTAGAACTTCTCCACAATTTTTATATGGTTGGAGAATTTTTTTATTACGTTTATTTGGGGCTAAA
>Ga0206125_10004283_pt1 | contig 12836 bp, 10 predicted proteins | sample Helgoland_Spring_4_FD_148598 | JGI IMG/M metagenome (GOLD analysis project Ga0206125, IMG submission 148598) | Pelagic subsurface seawater microbial communities from Kabeltonne, Helgoland, North Sea - Helgoland_Spring_Bloom_20160331_1 | ecosystem: Environmental > Aquatic > Marine > Epipelagic ... | reverse complement strand
ATTTAGTTTACTTGAGGGTTTACCAAATACTGTTTGTGAAGGAATGATGATGAAAAAACCTGTGATAGCTTCCAATGTTTCAGATGTACCTAAATTGATTAATATTAAGGAAGCAGTTTTTAATCCTAAAGATATAGATGGAATTAAAGATTCATTATCATGGTTAATTGGATTAGAAAAAGATGATTTATTGAAAATAGGGAAAAAAAATAGATCTAATGCTTCAAACTTATTCGATAAAGATTTAATTGTAGAATCCTATTTAATCCACTTAAAAAAATAACTCTACAAATATTATAGAATTAAGCTTTTTAAATTTGAATAATAAAATTTATAAAAAAAAATCTAAGCTACTTTTAATTGGAACTCTACCTGTGCCCATAGGTGGTGTGTCAATTCATACTAAAAGATTATTGTTATTTTTAAAAAAAAATAATTTCAATCATAGTTTTTATGATTACAAAAAATCTTCATTTAAACGCGGAGCTAATTTATTTTTTAAATCTAAGTTGATACATATCCATGCAAATAATCAATTATTTTTATTTCTAATTTCTTTATTATGTTTTGTATTTTTTAAAAAGCTAATTATTACGGTTCATGGAGAATATAATTGTAAGGGTTGGTTTGAGAATTTTTTGGAGTCTATATCAATGATATTATCATCTGTTCCTATTTTATTAAATGAAATCGATTATAATAAAGTTAAAATTTTGAATAGTCAGTCTAAGATGATTACCAGTTTTATTCCCCCAATTAAAGAACCAGATTTATCAGTAGATATCACTAATAAAATAAAAAATCTTAAAAATTCGACTAAATCTATATTTTGTAGTAATGCATATAAACTAGCTTATGATTTCAACGGAAAAGAAATATATGGTATAATAGAATTAATTGATTTTTTTAATAATAATATAGATTTTGGATTTATTCTATCTGACCCTTCTGGTGATTATAGCAATTATTTCAACTCAAATAATATTAAATTGAATAAAAATATTTTAATAATTAATGAAAGCCATTCTTTTTTTAAAGTTCTTGAATCTTCAGATTGTTTTATAAGAAATACTTCAACGGATGGTGACTCAATTTCTGTACGTGAGGCTTTATTTTTAAATAAAAAAACTTTTGCCACAAACTGTGTTCAAAGACCTAAAGGGGTTCATATTTTAACAGATTTATCTCTTTTAATTAAAAATAATTTTAATAATATAAATCATGTTCAATATAATGGAGCAAAAGATTTATTAAAACTGTATAAATCTATATTAGTTGACTAAAAATATAAAAATTGTTGTTTTTGATTTTGACGGAACTTTGATTAAAGGTGACTCGATTAAATTGTATTGTAAATGGTTAAGTTTTAATTCTATCGAATTTATTTTTAATTATCATATCAGATTTAGACTATTGAAGCTTATTAATTCAAATTTTGATATTAAACACGAAAGAGTTAAATTTTATTTTAATAGACAAATTAAAATGAATTTTAATATTAATGAATTTAATCAAATTTTAAATGAAAATTTATTTGAAGATGCTTTAGAAGTTTTAGAATCTTATAAATCTGATAACAAACTATATGTAGTTTCTGCTAGTTTTTTTGAAATTATTAATTCTTTTTGCAACAACTTCCTAAAAGTGAATTTGATAACAAATAATATTAAAGACTATAACACTTTGAATGATATTAATTTTAAAAATAAAATCGTTGCTTTAGATAACAACATAAAAAAAAAATATAAAATCACTGTTGGTTATGGTAATAGCTCTGGGGATTTTGATTTTATGCAGATTTCAAAAAAAGCTTTTTTAAGATTACCTAATGGTGAATACATAACATGGAAGAAGTAAAATACAAAAGTGTATATAAAGTTATAGGGATTATTCTTTATTATTTTAGATATAGTAAAACACAATACTGGGATAATCAAAAAATTGATAAATATCAATTTAAGAGATTACGTAAACAATTAATTCAGGCTTGTAAAACTAAATATTACAGTGAATTGTTTAGTGAATTAAATTTTAATCCCAGAACTGATTTTAAAAGTTTAAATGATCTAGATAAGATACCTGTAACAGAAAAAAATATAGTAAAAGAGAATATAGATTTATTTATAAATAATAAATATAAGAACGTTTCTTTACCTTTTTTTACATCAGGTTCTACTGGTAATCCAATGATGGCTCTAGTTCATCCTTTACATTGGGTAATAGAACAAGCAGTAATATTTAGACACTGGGTTTGGGGTGGCTATAATTTTAGAAACGCTACAGCTATGCTAAGAAGTTACTCTCCTAAAGTAGGGGAGCCATTAACTAAATATTCAAGAGTACTTAATACAACCTATTTTAGTCCTTTTCATCTTACAGATGAAAGTATGTTGATGTATTATAATTTAATGATAGATTTAAAGATTAAAGTTTTAAGAGGATATCCCAGCAGTGTGAAAATATTTGCACTTTTTTTAAAAAAAAACAATTTAAAGATAAACTCAATCAAACAAATTCTTGTTGCCTCTGAAGTTTTGAGCTTTAATGATCGTAATATTATAGAAAGTGTTTTTGATTGTAAAATAAGTAATCATTATGGATTAGCAGAACAAATAGTTATGTTTGGAGATTGTGAAAAGCACACTCATCTGCATAATTACTTTGAATATGGTTATGTTGAATTATTAGATACCGAGAAGTTTAACATAAAAAAAATTATCGGAACAAATCTTCATAATAAAACTATGCCAATTATTAGATATGATACAGGTGATTTAGCTATTGTTGATGATTCTAAATGTAAATGTAGTAGAAATGGTATTACAATAAAAAATATTATTGGAAGGAACGATCAATTAATTAAAACTCCTAATGGCTTTGATATCCCATCTGTTAATTTTTACACAATGTTTGAACATTATCTTGAAATCGATCAATGGCAAATTACTTATGATGAAAAAAATATAAATTTTAATTATAGTTCTGATAAAGGTCTAAATAATTCAAAATTAAAGGAATTAAATTTAAAGATTGAAAATAGAATTAATAATAGTGGTTTTAAATATACCCTTAATAAAGTGTCAAGTTTTTATCAAAAATCTGAAGGAAAAACTCCTGTAATTATTAAAATATAAAAATTATGTTTGAAAATAAAAAAATTAGAAATATTAGTCCTTATACATTATCAACTCCAGAGGCATGGAGTTTTAATGAAGATGATGATGTTTTAAAACTAGATTGGAATGAGGCAACAATTAAACCATCTCCAAAAGTTTTGACTAAGATTACTAAAATCCTTAATGATGGTAAATTAAATTGGTATCCAAATATTAATAATACTGAACTAATAAATAAACTCTCAAATTATAACTCGGTAAAAAAAGATCAAGTACAATATTTTGCAAGTTCTGATAGTTTGCACGAATATATTGTTAGAGCTTTTATTGATGACTCTGACAGAGTTTTATCAATTTCACCTACATATGATAATTTTAGAGCTGTAGCAGAGAGTAATGGTGCAAGTGTTCAGTTTTATGATTTAGATAATAATTTTGACTTAAATTTTGATAACTTTCATGAAGACTTAAAACTTATTAAACCTAAAGTGGTTTATATTGTGAATCCAAATAATCCTACTGGTTCTATCTTTAGTTCAAATGATTTATACAATTTGATTCATGAAAATAAAAATATTCTTTTCATAATAGATGAAGCATATTTTGAGTTTTCAAATGTAACATTATCAAGTTTTGTTTCAGAATTAAATAATTTATTAATTTCTAGGACTTTCTCTAAAGCATTTGCTTTAGCTAGTTTTAGAATTGGTTATTTGATTTCTTGTTCAAAAAATATTGAAATAATAAATCGGATACGAAATCCTAAAAACATATCTTTATTTGCTCAAGAAGCTGCAATTGCTGCATTAGAAGATATAGACTACACTAACAATTACGTTAAATCAATTGATATTGCAAAGACAAATTTCATAAATTTTTTGAAAACATTGGATTGGATGAATCCAATTGAGGGCAAAGGTAATTTTGTTTTTATTGAATTAGAAAATATACAAATTAAAATAGATTTAATTAATTACCTAAAAACTAATAAAATATTTATAAGAGATTATGGCCATATTGAAAAAACTAAAAATTATATAAGAATAACTATTGGGAATTCTCAGCAGATGGAAATAGTAAAAAGAAAAATTATAAATTTTAGTAAAAACAGATAATCAATTATTATGATATTTAGAAAAGATACCAATCATTTTAGACATTCGGGGCCATACTATTTGCTCAATAAGTTAAACCACAATTAGAATAAATAATTAATGAAACAGATTATTCAAGACCTTAAAAAAGGGGATACCATTTTAGAAGAAGTTCCAGTCCCAAGAGTAAAATCAGGAAGCGTTCTTATTCAAACAACAAGAACTCTTGTTTCTTTAGGAACTGAGCGAATGTTGGTAGATTTTGGCAAAGCTAATTTTATTCAAAAAGCAAAACAACAGCCAGATAAGGTTAAAATGGTGTTGGATAAAGTAAAGACAGATGGCTTAAGACCAGCACTTGAGGCTGTGTTTAATAAACTTGGGCAACCTCTCCCTTTAGGATATAGTAATGTAGGAAAAGTTATAGCTGTGGGTAAAGGAGTCACAGAGTTTTCAATTGGAGATAGAGTAGCATCTAATGGAAATCATGCCGAGTTTGTTTGCATTCCTAAAAATTTAGTTGCTAAAATTCCGGATAATGTAACAGATGAAGAAGCAGTATTTACAGTTATAGGAGCAATTGGTCTTCAGGGAATTAGATTATTACAACCAACATTTGGTGAAACAATTGTGGTTGTTGGTCTTGGATTAATTGGGCTAATAACAGCAGAATTGTTACAAGCAAATGGTTGTAATGTAATAGGATTTGATTTTGATTCTGAGAAAATTAAAATAGCAAAGGAAAAAGGAATTATAGCCGTTAATCCGGCAGAAGGTAATGATCAGGTAAAATTTGTAGAATCTTATACAAACAGTATTGGTGCAGATGGCGTAATTATTACAGCCTCTAATAAAAGTAATGAGATTATTTCTCAATCGGCTAATATGTGTCGTAAAAGAGGTCGAATTATTTTAATCGGAGTTGTTGGTTTGGATATTAGTAGAGCTGATTTTTATGAAAAAGAAATATCATTTCAAGTTTCTTGTTCATACGGAGCAGGAAGGTATGATGATGAGTATGAACAAAAAGGATATGATTACCCTATTGGTTATGTTCGTTGGACAGAAAAACGAAATTTTGAAGCTGTTTTAAATGCAATTTCAAAGAAAATGTTAGATGTAAAATCCTTGATTACTGACAGAGTGCCTTTAAATGACTATCAAAAGATATATGGCGATATGTCTAATTCAAAGTCAATTGCATCAATTATAGAATATTCATCTTCTGAAGATCAAAAAAGTACCATCAAATTATTTGAAAAATCTTTTGAAGGAAAGAAAGGGATAGTTGGAATAATAGGAGCTGGTAATTTTACAAGTTCTACTATTCTTCCAAATCTCAAGAAAATTAATGCTAATATAAAATATATTGCTAGTTCAGGAGGGTTATCTTCAACAATAATGGCAAAAAAACACAGCATAGCTAATTCAACATCGGATTATTATCAAATATTAAATGATGATGATGTCGATCTGGTAATGGTTACAACACAACATCATATGCATGCTAAAATGGCTATTGAGGCCATTAATGCAGGTAAGAGTGTATTTGTAGAAAAACCATTAGCTATGAATCAAAAGGAACTAGATCAAATTATAGAAGCTTATATTGATAATAATGTTAATATAACAGTTGGATTTAATAGAAGGTTTGCTCCATTAGCAAAGAAAATGAAAAAAGTATTGGGGAGTTCTACTACACCAATTAATATCGTTGCTACTATGAATGCTGGATTCATTCCTAAAGATGTTTGGATTCATGATATGGAAATTGGAGGAGGTAGGATAATTGGTGAGGCTTGTCATTATATTGATCTTTGTTCTAATCTTTCTGGATCAAAAGTAGTTTCTGTATGTATGAACGCAATGGGAAAAAATCCAGAAGAAAATACTGATAATGCTAGTATTTTGTTAAAATATGAAAATGGTTCAAATGCTGTTATTAATTATTTTGCAAATGGAAGCAAAAGCTACTCCAAAGAAAGAGTCGAAGTTTATTCTCAGCAAAGAACACTTGTAATGGATAATTGGAGGACATTAAAAGGTTTTGGTTTTAAGGGTTTGTCTAGTTCAAAATCAGGTCAAAATAAAGGGCATTTTAATCAATTTCAAGAATTATTATTTCAACAAGAAAATGGTGGAAATCCAATTATTCCTTTTGATGAAATTGTAAATACAACGAAAGCCTCATTTGCAGCTATTGAATCATTGAAAGAAGGTAAATGGATTTCAATAAAATAAAATTATTTATAAATACTGTAATACATCTGAGGGCTATTCAGATATACTATCGTTTTTATTATTTTTTAAGAAATAGACTTTTTGAATACAATGTAAAAAAAAGAATCATTAATGATTTTAATCCAATAGTCTGGAAAAATAGAATTGATTATGAGAATTGCTATTTTAAAAAAGAGAATTCGTTTACTTTTTTAAATATTACTCATTCTTTTTCTGATAAAATTAATTGGAATATTAATCAATTTGGAAAACTTTGGACTTATAATTTGAATTATTTTGCTTTTCTCAATCAAGAGAATATATCCAAAGAAACTGGCCTACAATTAATTCAAGATTTTATAAAAAATGACGCTTTATTAAAAGATGGGAAAGAACCGTATCCAATTTCTTTAAGAGGTGTAAATTGGGTGAAGTTTTTGAGTAATAATCAAGTTAAAGATGAATTAATTAATAATACTCTTTATTTCCATTACTGTATCTTATTTAAAAACTTAGAATATCATTTACTAGGTAATCATTTATTAGAGAATGCATTTTCATTATTATTTGGAGCATACTATTTTCAGGATGAAAAATTGTATAATAAGTCTAAAGTCCTGCTTATTTCTGAATTAAACGAACAAGTTCTAAAAGACGGTGCTCATTTTGAATTATCTCCAATGTATCATCAGATTATTTTATCAAGATTATTAGATGGTATCCAGCTAATTAAATTAAATCCCGAATGGAAAAATGATGATTTATTATCATTTCTGGAAGCTAAGGCTAGTTCAATGATTTCATGGCTCAATAATATAACTTATAAAAATGGAAAGATTCCAATGGTAAATGATGCAACATTTAATATTGCACCAAATTCAAAAAATATATTTTCTTACGCAAAACACTTAGGAATTAATAGCCAAAATATACCACTTTCAGATTCAGGTTATCGAAAAATAAACTCTAACAATTATGAGCTGCTCATAGATGTTGGAAATATAGGACCCTCCTATCAACCGGGACATGCTCATAGTGACACATTTAATTTCGAACTGATTAAAGATGATAATCCTGTTATTGTTGATACAGGGATATCAACTTATGAAAAGAATTATAATAGACAAGAACAAAGATCGACACATTCACACAATACAGTAAAAATAGGATATAAAGATCAAACTCAAGTTTGGGGTGGATTTCGTGTGGCTAAAAGAGCTAAAATTACTCATTTAATAGAAAAACCTAATCTTATTGAAGCCAGCCATAATGGATACTTAAGTGATGGTTATAAACATACAAGGTCTTTTTTGTGGGGAGAAAAATATTTAATCTTAAAAGATAAAATAAATAGATCAACAAGTAATAAAGCAAAGGCATATTTTCATTTGCATTCTTCAGTTACAAAACCAATAGTTGATGGAAATACTATTATACTAGAATACTTAGGAGTCTCCATTGAATTTGAGAGAGCATCTAGTATTTGTATTGAAGAATATCAATTATCTGCAGGCTTTAATAAAACTAACTTGGCTTATAAAATTTTAGTAATCTTTAACAAAACACTTAAAACTAAAATATCACTGTGAGAATTCTTTTTTTAACAGACAATTTCCCTCCTGAAACAAACGCACCTGCTACAAGAACTTATGAGCATTGCTTGAAATGGATTAATATGGGATATCAGGTAACTGTGATTACTTGTTTTCCAAATTTTCCAAAAGGAAAAGTCTTTGAAGGATATACTAATAAATTATACAAAAAGGAGAATATTGATGGAATTACAGTAATTAGAGTTTGGTCTTTCATTGCAGTAAACAATGGTTTCGTAAAGCGTATAATCGATTATATAAGTTATGCTTTAACTTCTTTCTTATTTGGGCTATTTGTGAAGACAGATTTAATTATAGCAACAAGTCCACAGTTTTTTACAGCTATATCAGGAAGAATGTTATGTTTTTTCAAGAGAATTCCTTGGGTAATGGAAGTAAGAGATTTATGGCCAGATTCAATTGCCGCTGTTGGTTCAATGAGTAAAAGTACAATACCTTTTAGGATACTCAAAAAAATAGAACATCATTTATATTTAAGTGCATCAAAAATAATAGTAGTCACAGATAGTTTTAAGAAATATTTAATCGAAAAGCATCAAATTAATCAAGATAAAATAGGTGTATTTAAAAATGGGGTAATAACCAATAATTTAAAGAAGCCAAAACCCAATGATGTAAAGAATTTAAAAGAATCTTTGGGATTAAAAAATAAAATTATTATTTCTTATCTAGGAACTCATGGATTAGCCCACGGATTAAAATTTATTTTAGAGAGCATTTCTGAAATATCAAATCCGAATCTACATTTTTTATTTATAGGAAGTGGCGCTGAAAAAAATAAATTGATAGAATACTCAAAAACCTTACATTCGAAAAATTTCACTTTTCATGATAGTGTTGCAAAAAGTGAGATTCCTTTATATTTAGAGATATCAGATTTTTCTTTGGTAAATTTAAAAAAGTCAGATGAGTTCAAAAATGTAATTCCTTCCAAAATATTTGAAAATATTGCAATGTATAAACCAATTTTATTGGGTGTTGAAGGAGAGTCAAAAAAATTAATTAATGACTATAAAGTTGGTGTTTGTTTTGAGCCAGAAAATAAAGAGTCCTTTTTAAATGCAATTATTGAAATTGAAAAAACTAACATGAAAGTTTTTAAGTTTAATTGTGATGAAATGCTGAAAGATTTTGATAGAGAAGATATTGCAGAGAAAATGATTAATTTTTTATTAAAAACATTCATCCGTAAAAAAATATAAATAAAATGCTATTTAACTCTTTGGATTTTTTGATTTTTTTTATTACCGTCTTTATTGCCTACTGGGTGTTTAATAAAAATCTAAATAAGCAAAACATCCTATTATTACTTTCAAGTTATTTCTTTTATGCTTGGTGGGATTGGAGATTTTTGTCTTTAATTATAATTAGTTCTTTTATTGATTTTAAATTGGGAAAAAAAATATTTGCATCTAAAGTAGTTAAGCAAAGAAAAAGATGGCTTTTAGTTAGCTTAATAGCAAATTTAGGTATGTTATCTGTCTTTAAATATTATAATTTTTTCGCTGATTCATTTGTGAATCTAGCTTATATTTTTGGATGGCAACCAAACGATTTAACTTTAAAGATTATCTTACCTATTGGTATAAGTTTTTATACTTTTCAAACCTTAAGTTACACGATTGATATTTATAGAAATCAATTTCAGCCAACAAATAATATGATTTCATTTTTTACCTATATAGCTTTTTTCCCACAGTTAGTTGCTGGTCCAATTGAAAGAGCTCGAGATTTATTACCACAAATTGAAAAAAATAGGATATTCAATAAACAGTGGTTTAAAGAAGGTATTATTCAAATACTAGTTGGTCTATTTCGTAAGATAGTAATTGCAGATACTATTGGTTCATACGTTGATATTATATACAGTGACATTGAAATATATAACTCTACTTCAATAATATTAGCAACTTTTTTGTATGCATTTCAAATTTATTTTGATTTTTCTGGTTACTCTGATATTGCTATTGGTACTGCAAAGTTATTAGGATTCAAATTTAATCAAAACTTTAATTTACCATATTTTTCCAAATCACTAACTGAGTTTTGGAGAAGATGGCATATATCTTTATCATCTTGGTTAAGAGATTATTTATATATTTCCCTAGGTGGAAATAGAAAAGGAATTAAAATCACCTACAGAAATTTAATGATAACAATGTTACTTGGAGGTTTGTGGCATGGAAGTTCATGGAATTTTGTAATTTGGGGAGCTATACATGGACTTGTATTAAGTTTTGAAAAATATTTAAAATCTAATCAAAAACTAAAATTTTTAGATGAATTAAATTTCTTAGGTTATCCAATAACATTTACTATTGTTTTATTTGCGTGGATATTTTTTAGAAGTCAGGATTTTAATTCTGCTTTTTTAGCCATTAAAACAATCTTTGAATTTAATTTCTCTTTTCCATTTATTGCAAATATTTCCACGATAGTTAACTCTATAATAGTTTTATCAATAGGAATATTATTTGATTTTTATTTATTAAAAAAACAAGTTCATCTTGAAAATTTTGCAACTAAATTTAGTGTCTTAAAAATTGCAATAATTACTTCGATAATTATATTTTTAATTAACATCTTTTACTCTAGCTCAAATAATTTCATTTATTTTCAGTTTTAAAATTATGGACTTCAATTCTTTAAAATATATAACAAAAACGCTTATTTTAATATTTATAATTTCGATTCTTTCTGATAGAATTTTTTTCTCTGTTTTTAATAAAATAAGTGATAAAGTATTAACTGGTCAAACAATTGGCAAATTGAATCATTATATACAAAATAAGGAGACATTAGACCTTATTGTTTTTGGAAGCTCTAGGGCTAATCATCATGTAAACCCTATTAATATATTAAAAAACAGTTTTAATATGGGTATGGACGGAAGAAAAATAGCTTACTCTGCTACCTTGATTAAGCTTCTGCCAAGAAATAAAGAACAAATTATTTTATTACACATTGATCCAGAAGCTGCTTTCAGTCAAGATTATTTAGGAAATGATATCAAGGGTTTATCAAGTAAATACAATAGGAATGATATTATAAAACATGAAATTGATAAATTAAAGCAAAATAATTTATTACAAAATCTTTATTGGAGTATTAGTTATAATCAATCAGTACTAGGAATACTAAAAAACTATTTTATGCCAAATTATGATTTTACAAATTATTTTGGCTATGATCCTATTTATGTTAGTGAAAATCAAAAAAAAATTTTTAGTAAAATTCTACAAAGAGATAAAAAAATATCAAATTGTCAGGACAGATTTATTCTCAATAAAATATATAATGATTACATAGATGAATTAATTGATTTCTGTAATAAAAGCAACAAATTTCTAATTTTTTTTACTTCACCAAAATTTGATGATAAGTGTAAAAATGATAATCATGAATTAAGAAAAATTTTCAAAAAGAAAAATTTGAATTATTATGACTACACAAATTTATTTAAGGAAAATAATAATTTGGATTACTGGAAAGACGAAACACATTTGTCAAATAAAGGCGCTCAGCTATTTACTAAAAAATTTGCGAAAATGTTAAAGCTAAATCAATAGGTGTATTTCAGTCATTAGTATGATATTTTAATAGAATTAGAATTACTATTGACAAAGACAATAAATACTTTTTAATTCAAAATTAGTCAAATTTTAGAAGAGTTTATATGAAAATAATTATCAAAATTAAGATGATAAATGTAAAGAATATTTTAAGTTTCATCAACCTTAGATTATTTAAAAATTCTAAATACGTTAATAGCATTGATTTAATAAAATTAAATAAAAAATAATGCGAAAATATTTAAACTCATTTTTTAATATAGTAATATTTTTTCTGCTAGTTCCAAATCTCAGCAGCCAAATATTACAACAATATAATCTTTCCCCTGAATTAAATGAAATTTCTGGTTTAGAGATATCTGGCAAAAATATATTAGCACATACAGATTCTAATAACTCTAGTACTATATTTTTGCTAAATTTTAAGGGTGAAATAATGAAGGAAAAAAGATTTGAACATTTACTTAATTTTGATTGGGAAGATATTACAAAAGATAAAGATTTCCTTTATATTGCAGATACTGGTAATAATTATGACACTAGGAAAAATCTTAGAATTTTAAAATTTTCGATTAAGGATTTAAAATTTATAGGAGAAATAAAATTTAGTTACCCTGAACAAACAATATTTAAATATAATCATAAATCTCAATTTGATTCAGAAGGGCTAATTAATATAGATAATAAGTTAATTCTTTTCACTAAGAATAGATTAAAAATGAACACTCAAGTTTATGAATTACCTAATTATCCTGGAAGTTTTTCTGCTAAGAAAATTGGTCAAATAGAAACAAATGCCATAATTACTGGTGCAGATTTTCATAAAGACTCCAAAACATTAGCCTTAACAGGTACTAAGAATTTCAAGAATTATTCTTTGTTAACAATTGATAATTTTTCAATTTCTCCACTAAGTTTTAAACAAATAAAAAGCCAAGATATTTTAATAAACCCTTCTCAGGTTGAGGGTGTGAAAATTATTAAACCTGGTCTTTATTGGATTTCTTCAGAAAATGAAGATAATTCTAGCAAGGCAAAGCTCATAAAAATAAAAACTCAATAACAATAAATTAAATGTTAATTATTAAAACTGTAAAATTTAAAATTCCAGTTTTAAAATTTAAGTTGATTTATTTTTAAAAGACTACGGACTGTAGTCTCAAATTTTAAAATATTTTTTCGTTAGTTTTCTTCAAGTCTTGTTATTATAAATCTTCATGT
>Ga0206125_10004280_pt1 | contig 12840 bp, 22 predicted proteins | sample Helgoland_Spring_4_FD_148598 | JGI IMG/M metagenome (GOLD analysis project Ga0206125, IMG submission 148598) | Pelagic subsurface seawater microbial communities from Kabeltonne, Helgoland, North Sea - Helgoland_Spring_Bloom_20160331_1 | ecosystem: Environmental > Aquatic > Marine > Epipelagic ... | reverse complement strand
TTCTCAGAGATATTGTAAGACTGTATTTAAAATATATTTAAGAACATTTAGAAATAAAGACTTCTAAAGGTTTAGAGTCCTTACGGCTTTAGATACAACAACAAAAACATAAGTCTTTAGATAGCATCTCCAACGTTAATTACTCTAGTTAGTTAGGAGATATATCTCTATACCCCTACCCCCAATATCCCCCTTCCCCACAGGAGTGTATCATTATTCCGCCCTATTTTTCTTCTATAGGGGAGTGTTGAAAACATTAGAAAAAAAAATATAATGACCCCTCACCTATCCACACAATAATCCGGTAAAGGACTATCATATGAATAGATGAGGGGAGATTACTACTTACCCCAGTGGGATAAGCATGTGAATATAACTTTATTAGGATTAGGTAATTTAGTTACCATATCCCAGTATTCTTCAGCAACAATAATTACAGGGAATAGACCTTCCTCAATAAACCCTTGGGGTCTTATTTGATTATATCTATACATACTGTAAGGTAAGCTACCGATGCTACGTGTGAGTGTACCTGCACGTTGGTCTACAGGGTCAGTTACTACAAATTCTTTGTTAGGGTCTGACCATAGTTCTCTTATTAGTTTGTCTGTGAATTCATCAACACCGTATACTGCTACAATATCTAAGCCTTTAAAGTCTTCCTTGAATGCTTGTACAGCAGACTTAGGTGTGGGCTTAAGCTTAATCTTAGTAGGTTTATTGTCTGATGAACCTTTAGGACGGCCTCTGAGTTCCTTCTTCTTTGTAGGAGCCTTAACCTCTGGTTCTTCATTTAGGGGACCCGTAAGAGATTCTTCTTTCTTCTTTACAACAATAGGCTTCTCTTTAGGTTTCTTTGGTAGTGTTGGTTTCTCTACCTTAATAGGTTCCTTTGCTTTAGTTTCGATTACTGCATCGATTACTTCTTCTATTACTTCTTTAGACTCACTCATCTAATGCCTCCACCAGTGCTTCATAGCCACCAGTTAATTTGAATACCTGTGGTACTGTACGAACATTCATCTTGTTTACTAGTATGTCTTTGAATAGAGTTGCCTTCTCTTGTGTCTCCATTATATCAACATACACATAAGGTAGTCCATCTTGTTCTAAACGTTCTTTAGCCTTATCACAGAAGGGACAGTTTCGTCTTCCAAGAACTAAATACATTATTCCTCTCCTTCTAGAGTCTCCAATGCGTTGATGAATCCTTCTGAGTAGAACTCATATAACATGTCTTCAATGCTACCTGATGCGTCCATCTCATATTCACTAATGAATTTATCGAACATGGCTTCTACTGCATCTTCTAATTCGTTAGGTACTTCTTTTACCATATCATTATTTGTTGTCATTTACTTTATCTCCTGCTTGTTTGAAGTCTTCCTTCATCCATACTAAGTTATTGATATCATTACGAGTTAGGCCAATGTCCCTTAACTCACGGTTAGATAACTTGTTTAAATGCTTGATAGTGTCTCTGTGCATTTGCCAAGTCATTAAGTAATTCCATAGTCGGTATATCCATATAGCGACGGCACGGATTGTTCCACAAACTATCTTGCGGAGGCCTTTTAATATGTTAATCATAGTTCATTTCCTTGTATAAGTTTTCCAGTGCTTCTTCGAGCAACTGTATTATTTCCATTTCGTCTTCTATTGTAGAGGACATTTGTAGTTTACTGTTGAGGGTACCGATTAAGATACCGCCATCAAATTGTTCTTCGATGCTATCTAATACTATTTCACTTGCTGATTGTATCAAGTCCTCATCAGACAACACCGTATTCTCTTTAGTCTTATTTATGTAATTAGTAAGATTTATTACGTCCGACATTGTATACACCACCATTCTCTAGTATCTTCTCGTCCTCGTAAGGAGCAACAACTACTCTGTAGTGTTCTTGGACAGCGCCACTCAAGGCACCCATCATTTGTTCCATATGCTTATAACGTGGTTTACCATTACAACTATTCTCATAGTAACGCTGTACTAATACTGCTATAGCATACTGTAACTCCCCACCGTGTTGTGGTGAGAAGTCTTTTCCGATTAAATGGTCAATTACGCTTCTGTCTTCTTTAGTGATATAAGGCATTATATAGTTACTCCAAAGTATTGTAATGATTTAATTGCTAAGTATACATAGAATGTTAGTAAGCCGAATCTAGCTAATATGTTTAATAACATCCCAAGTGTGTAACCGAATATTACTGATAGTCTTTCCATCATTTAGTGTTCCTTCCTTTATATGTATCTACTACTGTGTCTATTATATTGAAACTTAACGCTTCTTGTGGTTCCAACCATACATCAGTTGGACCTAGCAGTTCTTTACGTATCTTCTTTTCTGTTAGTCCTGTGCACTCCATATAGTGTTGTACCATCCATTCAGATGTTTGTTCGAATGATTTAATACGACCATATAGTTCATGCTCTTTACCTGATGACCCTGCCGCATACTGATGAGACATAATCTGAGCAGACTTAGATGCATAACGATGAGCACCCGCCATAAGTGTCAAGATACCACATGAAGCCGCCAAGCCTGATGCCATAGTATCTACAGGTATCTCTGAAGTGTTCATTGCATCGATAAGTGTTAGACACGAATCAATACGACCACCCGGAGAATTAATCATAAGTGTAATACGTTCAGGGGCTAATTCAGGCTCCATCATGTTGTATTCAAATATTTGATGGACAATAGGCATAACTACTTCCATCTCGAACTTACCTGTTAGCATAAGTATGCCGTTTTCTCTCATGTAAGTTCCCGGAGGTAGCATTTGCATTACCGGTAAATCTACTACTGGTTCTTCTTTTTTCTTTGTTTTCTTCTTAGTAACAGGCTTCTTCTTAGCAGGAGCTTTCTTCTTTGTCTCTGCACTTAAATTCCATAATAATGTCATACTAATATTCCTTACTTATTTGCACTGGTTTATAATTAAATTCTTATAGTATATCATAGTTGTTGATGAGCCGGCAGACTTGATGTCCATCATAGCTTCACCACTGTCAACTGCAATAAACTTACATTTTGATGTTTGTGTTATTATTTGTCTTGCGAAGTATATACTAGAACCTCTATTTAAAAGATAACGTGCCATGTCAATATACCCTTCACCTGACTTCTGAGCCAGTTCTAATAGGGTTACATCAGTAGGTGCTTGTGAAAAGTAAGGTGCATGAAACATGACTTTACCATCTACAATTATCTTCTCACCCGCTAATGCCATGAAAGCACAAGCAGAAATACAAGTTGTATTCTCTTTAACTATTACTGTTAATCCTTCTCTAGCTAGCATGTCACCCATCTTGAGGCCGGCGTAATAATCTCCGCCCGGACCAGATAGCACTGCTGTTGCTACTTCATTCTTCTTAAGTATTTGATATAGTTTATCTGCTTGTTCGTGGGTTGTATATCCACTAATAGAAACAGTGTGGGTGTCTTTGTTATATGTTACGTCGGCATATGCTGTACTCACAATAAGTGATGTAATAGCCGCTAATATGTATTTTAACATAAGTCTTCTCCTGTTATTGGGTTGATATTAAAGGCAGTTTTGAGACATGCCGAGGTCTAAGGTATTATAGTATTTCGCAAGCTCCACCGGAACAAGCTAATGTTTGTGCGCCTTCAGTGTTGTCATCTTCTTCAAAGTTAGGTAACAATGAGAAGTCAACTTCAGGGAAGTCCGCAACAGCTTTAAGGAATTCACCCTTAGAGATGTCTTGGTAAGGTGCCTGTTGATAAGTGTGCTCAGAGTAAGGTAAGAATGATACCCCAGTGATGTAATCAAAGTTATCGTATACCCATGCACCAACATTCATCCATTCGTCTTCTTTAACATAGACAGTAACACTCACAGAATGTTCTGACCAATGCTTTTGGAATAACTTCCAGTTCTCAAGTTGTTCAATAGCTGATTGTTCGTTAGCTAGTGTAGCACCTTCTGGTGACTTGATAGGGAAAGAGAAGACAGTAGTCTTTTCTGGATTCATAGCATCTGGTTCGTTAGGAACTCCTTGGTCTTTAAGTAAGTCTGTTAAAGGGTCGTTGTTCGCCTGTCTTACAGTTCTTATGTAATAAGGAGAGAAACGCCCGTGAATCCCAGAGCTACTATCAACGAGCTGGCTAACAGTGCCACTAGGCTTAATAGTTGTGATGGCAGTCGCCGGATTGATGTCAAGCTTCTCTGCGTATTCTTCGTTAATCTTAATGGATTCATCACGTAGTCTTTCTAACATTTGTGGGTCTGGGTTTCGTAGTATCTTACAGTCTTGAATACCTGTTAAGGACACGCCTAATAGACGCTCTTCTTCACAGTTCTTCTGCCATACTTTACGTACATATTTAAAGTCTGTAAGCGAAGCCTGTAGTGTACCTAATATAGTAGCTAACTTAATCTTACGAGCTAAGTCTTCTTCTGTATCATCTACACGACATACAACCTCTGATAGGTTACATAGCTGACCGTCACGTAACTGAATCTCAGCACAAGGATTTGTACCTTTAATTAATTCAGCATTACGACGTGCTGGTGCTAATGCATGAGCGCCATATCTAGAGTAGATACCCCGTTCACCTGAACCAGATTTCATTAGTGAAACCCATTCGTCCATGAATACAGCCATAGAAGGCTTGCTATCATAAGCGGCAGAGTTGTTAGCTAATGCTCGTTGTGCATCACGTTCCCACCAAGCGCCTGACTTACAGTCACGTACTTCTGGGTCTAATAGGTCTGATACTGAGATGAGTGCAGAGCGTCTAACGCCTCCAACGACTACAACTTCAGCAATCTTACATACTAAGTCATGTACTTCGATAGGTCGTAATTTACGCCCACCCGCTTTATTAAATGTCATAGTGACAAAGTCGAATAGTTCCATAAGTGGACCCGGACCAGAAGCCCTACCACCCATAGTCTTTAGTCTTGCGCCTTCTGGACGTACTTTAGAGTAATCCCACTGATGTATGTTACCTAAGTACAAGTCAGCGATTAACTTACGTAAAGCTTTAGCCCAACCTTCAGCACTATCTTCAACAGTGATGACACGGTCAGTCTTTACGAAGTTGTCATTAACAATCGGTAGTTTGTTTACTTCTGCAGTCTCACAAGAGAAACCAACACCAGTACCAGACATTAAGATATATAGTATCTCGTCAAACACTCGTGGGTGGTTTACTTGCTTAAAGCTACAGTTGTAGCCACGGAAAGGGTTCTGTGCTAATGCTTCTCCAGCACTCCACATAGCTCTCATTGATGGCATTACTTCTCTGTTTAATACAGCAGAGCGTAACTGTTTAAATTCATCCTTAGTTAATACGTTATCGCTTATTTGGTTCTTCCAGAAACCAATCAGACGGTCTACAGTCTCCTCCCAAGTCTCACGACGATTCTCTGTGTCTAGATACCTTGAGTAGCGAGAAAGATGGATGAATGATTCGTATGCGTTCATAGTTAGTCTTCCTTTTGTTCTTTAAGTTCAATTACTTCTTCAATTAATGTTGCTATATTGTGACGCTTATCTAAGTCTACGTCAAACTCTTCCAACGCATAGTCTTCTAATTCGTCTTTATCCATGTCTAGGATATCTTCTTCATTTAATACTTCTTCAACACCTGCATCGATGTCCCATAAGTCACGTAAGTACTCTTTGTCTTCAACTGACATAGTGTCTACTTGACCTAAGAATATTTCTAGGTGGTCTTTATTCTTGATAGCTACTGAGATAAAGCTCTCAAAGTAGTCATCCATCTTTTGTTTATTTAACATTAGTGATAATCCTTTATATTTGATTCTAACATCGTGTTACACGCATAGTAAAGCTGTTTGTTCATAGGGTCTGTCGGGTCTTCTTCGTACTCGTCAATAATACCCTGTAAGAAACTCCTTATCGTAGGTGATAAGGGTGAGGTATCTGCTTTTCCATCATACAACAGTTGTAAGATTACAGATACATAGATTAGTTCGTTGTCAGTCATGTTCATTTTGTTTACACCCTTTGGAATTGTGTCCCAGCATCGTCTTCTCCGCCTTCTTCGTAGTCGTTTCCCTTAGAGAGTCTACCAGTTGGAAAGTTATAAAGCAATGTTCCTGATGGGCCTGTAAGACCAGTATAACGACATTTGAGGACTTTTGTTTTAATTGTGTTTCTTTCAATTTCATCTGCACTTCCTGAATCTCTAGCAAAGGCTATGATGTCCATGCTGATTTGTTTAATTGAACCTGAACCACGGATGTCGTCCATGCTAGGTAGTTTACCTTCTTCAAATGACCTACCCTTGTTGTCTGTCTTTCTCAAGTGTGAGATTAAGCCAATCCATACATTGTACTTCTTAGCTAGACGTAGTAAGTCATTCATTATCTTATCTATGGCTTCGTTGCCTGTAAGCCCTTCAGCACCTTCTGAAGCCAAGATTGTAATATGGTCAACAAAGACATACTTAGCACCAGAAAGGCACATATACTCAAGGAAGTCCATAATAGAACCGTCGCTAATACTACCTTGGTGGTCCAATACAAGTACCCTATCAGTACCGAAAAGTTGGTCGTAACCGATTTTAAGTTCATCTAACGGAATCTCCTCTGCCGCTGGGTTTCGATTTAATGCCATCCCTGCCATCTTACGGGCAGTTTCTGCGGGTGATTCTTCGAGGGAAACAATACCTATCTTGTCTTCTGTTTCATCTAACAAGTGTACTGCTATCTCTCGAAGTAGTGTTGATTTACCAGAGCCAGTGCCTGATGTCCATAGAGTAATCTCACCGCCTCTCATGCCTTTAAGTTTAGCATTGAGACCAGTCATACTCTCAGGATAAGGTACTGATTCTAAGTCGTTGTAAGTTTCTAGTTGTGTCCACAAATCTTCTTTAGTTAGAATACCTGCGGGTGTGTAATCTGTAGCATCATATACAGAAGTAAGAACTTTATCAGGTTCTTTAATCCATAAGTCTGATGCATCTTTCTCAGTTGATTTAGCTATCTTAACTTTATCATAACCGATAATACGAGCCGCTTCTTTCGTTGCTTCACGACCAGCATCATCACCATCAAACCATAAGATTACTTCATCGAAGTTTCTAATCCAGTCTCTTTCTTCTACTAAGTCTTTTAGCGAAGAAGCAGAACGAACAGATACAACAGGATAGAATGTCTTGTAACGTTTATACCATGCTGATTGTACAGCCATAGCGTCAAGCTCACCCTCTGTTATAACTAATCGTTTACCGCCGTTATAGAGTTGTTGTCCGAATAAGCCACCTCTGACTTTACCGATAGAAGTAAACTTCTTTGGTAGTTGTCTTACTTTGTAGCCTGATAGTTCGTTGTCTATATGATAAGGATAGTAGTGACTATCAATCACACCATCTAAGTCATAGCCTACCTTAACACCGTAGTGTTCTGATACTTGTTTAAATACGTTTCTTTCTCTGAAACCTCTAGATTGAAAGTCTCTCTGGACTTCATCTAAGCTTGGCCCCCACGTATCTACTGCGGAGAACCCATCGTCATTAGTCGTAGTCATTGGCTTCTCCTCTTTATTGCCTTGTTGTGATGTTCTACATGAAAAGCAGAACGTTGAACCATCTTCATAAATCTGTAGAGCATCGGAGCTTCCACAGGCTTTACATGGTTGATTTTTAGTTACTATTCTACCCATTATATCTCCTAATATTTAGTCATTAGTTCCTTGATATACTCACGAGTCTTTTTGGTAACGGCTTCTTTAGGAACAAACCTAATAGCCGCTATCTGTCTATTATAGAATCGAGGGGTCTTTTTGTCAGCTAAGTATTCAGTCATTGATTCTGATACCATCTGGCAATAAGCCTCTGCATGATATAGCCCACCTTTAGTCTTGTATACGTCTACTATTTCAAATGTAAACTGGTCATGACCGATTAGTGCTATGTCTTTCTTTAAGTGGACAGAAGAGCCTGTATAGGTTCTCCAAGTCATTTCTTTACCGTAAGTCTTTGATTTCTTTTTACCACCGTGGAAGAATTGTTTCTTACCCCAGTAATATTGGTCTGTTTCTTTATTGTGTATACAGTATAGGAAACCGAAAGCTTTACTAGGGTTTATCTTTACCTTAGTCTTCCAGTGACCCAACTCAGCCTTTAATAGCGGCTTCGTATACTTCTTTTTTGATACTGAAGTGGTCATTAATATGCCTCCATATATGTAGCAGTTTACCGTTTAGTAACATCGAGTCAAAGCCTTCGTTTCCGTAAGCGTTTTCATATTCTCGACAGATTCTATTAACACGTTCTTCTTTAGTAGAAGCACCTTCTAATATCTTCTCTGCTTTCTTTGGTCCTATACCAGATATACCGGGAATGTTATCAACAGAATCACCCATTAATAATTGTTTCCAGTAAAAGTAGTCAGCCCATTCTTGGTCTATTTGATAAATAACTTTAGTACGAGGGTTATAGTGATTACCCGGTATACAGTCTAAGTCTTTATCGATTGTTACTACACAATGTTGGATATCAGCTTTAGCGGCTTCTACCGCCCATACACGGACCATATCATCAGCTTCACAATTGTCTGTAATAATACAGCCATCATAAGCTTCTGTAGTCCAAGACTTCAAATCATCAAACCAATCAGGTTTAGTAGATTTCGACTTCACACGACTAGCAGAACGTTTATATTCTGAGTATAAGTCGATACGATAGTTGTCAGGGCCACCCATAGCCATAACGTAGTCTTCAGTAAATAAGCTGTTAGTAATATCTTTAAATGTAGTATTAAATTTAGTCTTTCCTTGTTCTAAGGTATCCGAACCCCATATACTCATATACAGGAGAACATCACCATCAATAATAGCTAATGTCATTAAATATTCCTTTAGTTAATCCCTAAACTAGGGAGACCCTTTGGTCATTATTCCGCCCTATTTTTACTCTTATTTTTAAGGGGTTTAGCGTGGTCCTTGGGTATAAAACCCATGTGCATCGTAAGAACGAACAGTTAATTTGTCTACGACATCTTGCATAATGTCGCCCAGAGAGTATCCTCTAGACTGCGCTATAGTAGCGATATACCAAAGTACATCTCCTAGCTCGTCCGCTATCTCAGCGGTGCACTCTAGCCCCTTACGGGTTTCTTTTACTCTAGACTGCATTACTTCCCCTACCTCAGACGCTAGTCCAAGGAAGAGTGTTTCTTCTGTAGTTCCCTCTTCAAAGAAGCGAGCTACCTCGTGTTGAAATTCTTTTGAATCCATATTATATGTCCTTTCTTAATTCTTTAAGAGCTAAAGCGGCGGTTAAAGCAATTTCACCACTACTTTCATCGTCGTCTTGACAAGGTAAACAACCTAATAAACCGTTGTAAACCACATAATCTAATACAATGTTAATAAGTTCTTCTTCTTTCATTATATTTCCCTTATTGCTGTTCTAATGTCGTTTAATTGTTGGTGGGATATTATTAAGACTGAATACTCTTGCCAGTTCTCATCCCACTGTCTTAAGTATACTTCGTTAACGTCCATGATGACTTCTACATCAGCAAAAGAACCACTACCATCTAAGCTAGTGATTACAAAGCTGTCGTCTTCTTTATCTACTGTGAACATTAAACGTTTACCTTTCTTAAGTCATCGACCATTTCTCTGTACTCTGCTATTTCATCTTTTAAGTCGTCTATTTCTTGAGCACAAGCTTCATAGCCTTCGTCATAGCCTTCTTCTGTACCTTTGTCATAGCCTTCACTAAAGCCTGAGTCATAACCCTCACCCCAGTGATACTCTTGTTCAGACTCAGTATAGTCTACTCTGTCTCGTATTAATGTGTCTTCTAGTTCTGCAAGATGTTCTGTCATCTCACTACTAAGAGGCACTAATCCGAATTTAATGTTAGCGTGAAATACATCAAACGCTTTTACTATTGATTCATTCATATTACAGTCTCCTCTACTGTTATTCCGTTAGCAATATACCAGATACATTCCATTGGTTCAAAGTCTCTTTCAATTAAGAAATCATAACCACCATATTCTGAATCATAGTATTCGTTTAAGAAGTCTTCGAACTCTCCTGAAGACCAAGCAGTAGTCCAAGGCACTAAGTCCTCACCACAACCGTCCCAACAAGATTCCAGTTCGAAGGTATCAAAGCAGTCTGTACAGAACTCAGTACCGCCGTCAAGCATATCCTGCAATGACTCTGCTTCTTCTTCACTTGTTATTTCAATAGTGAAATCACCTGTTCTCCAGATAATCTCTGTGTTAACGCCTTTTAAGCTTTCTTCTTTGTGTCGATACATTTCGACTTCTACAACTGTCTTCTTATTCTTGTTAGACACGTTGTATGTTTTTCCTACTTCTATTATCATGTTAAAATCCTTTATAATACTTATTGTAGATTAACTCTAACCCTCTTAGGTCAGGGTGACGTTGTATCCACATGCCTGTGTCTGGTTCGAATTGTTCTCTAAAGAACCTATCCATAACTTCATTCCCTGTTTCTACTTCAGGGTTTATTCGTCTAGATAATTCATCGAACTCAGCATCAGACATAATGGAGTCACTTTGATATTCGTAGGAAAAGGCCGCTACTGACAGCCTAATCCTGTTTTGTATTTCTTTGTTAATCATTTTAGTACATAGAATTGGTTTGTACCCATGACGGCAGTAAAGTTCTCGTCTCTATCACGAAGGATTTCAGAGAAGTCTTTAACAATTAATTCACCTGCATAATCATCTTCTTCCCAATCAAAGCGAGTTCTAAAAGTAGCTTGATAACGAGTAGTGTGACGAGGGTTAACCGGGTTCATAATCATAATGCACTCCTGACGGTCTACCCAACCAGAGTTGTGTACCCACTCATAGTAGTCATTGTAGTCCATCATAAATGAGTATTCTACTTGATTATCCCAAGCACCAACACATAACTTAGGTTGATAACGTAACGGATAAAGAACACTTTTAGTGTCTAAGTAACGAACAAACTTAGCATGTTCATGCAAGTCATGTCCAGTATCAATAGCAAAGACAACGTGGTTATTAATTAATTTTTCCATAGTATTTCCTTTAGTTAGTGTACAGCGAAGAAGTTGTCACCAATGACACAATCTCCACAATCCATAATGTTAACTCCGTATTGCTTTGGAGCTTCTCTGAAACATTCCATGATGATATCACGAGCCTGTTCCGCTTGGTCTTCTCTTACTTCTACTGTATGCTCGTCATGGTAGAATAACAGGTGGGAGTAATCTATCCCCGCCGCTGTTAACTTCTCATCAATCATAATTACAGTAGCCTTCATAACCACAGCCTCTGCACCTTGAATAAGGTAATTAAGAGCCTTGTGCTTACTGTCTACATAGATAGGCCTATCATCTAAGCCCGGAATGAATCCAGAGTTCTCTGATATGTTCTCTACTTTAGATATTAGCTTACCCAATGCAGGGAAAGCCGCTGTGAACTTCTTCTTTAGCTTATTACCTTGAGCATCAGAGACACCTAAGATAGAGCCTAGCTTCTTACCTCCAGCACCGTATAGGTATGCGAAGATAAAAGGTTTAGCATCAGCACGAGAGCTACCAAGAATGTCTGCGTTCTTCTGGTGAATATCACCTTCAAGAACTTCTTTAGTATAGCTTGAATCTCCCATGTAGTGAGCAAGAAGTCTTAACTGACAACCCGCAGAGTCAGCAGATACTAGTGTATAGCCTTCTTTAGCTATAAACAATTCACGTATCTCCTTACCATATGCCGCTTTACCAGAAGGTAAGTTAGCAATAATCTTGTGAGTCTGTCTGAATGTAGGTGTACCAATATTAAATACATCACCGTGTAGTCTTGAGTTGTCGTCTATGTGGTCAAACCAACCTTTCATAATAGACAGTCTAGACCTTAAAGTATAGTATTCCATTAGTGCTTGACCTACTTCACCTAGCTTCTCTAAAGAGCTATCAGATAGTTTAGCGCCTGTCTTGATGAACTGTCCGTTTATTTTCTTCCAGTTCCATTCGTCAGGTACCCATCCAAGAGTATATAACAGCCTCTTAACAGTGTCAGTGTTGCCCACATCGCCATCAATAAATTCAAGTCTAGAGAACTCGCCCCAGACAGGGCAAGCATCAACAGTGCACTCATCGCCAAGCTGAAACCAATTACGCATCCATGCAAGTGGTTTTCCTGCTTTCGTGAAAGCCGGTTTTTTCGTGTTTTCATTTCCATCTGTCCTTTTAATTCGTGGGGGTAGTTTCGGATTAATGAAATCTTCTGTGGCTTTCATTTTATCTTCTATATCACCCATAAGGGAAATAGCTTCTTCTTTGTTAAACAACCAGCCATTACGACTTTGCTTAACCATTATCTCATCCATCTTCATCTCAGAGCGTAAAGCCCGTAGAATTGTTTTAGAGTTACTAGCTGTCACATAGTTCTTTACTTCTTGCATCAATGCTTTATAAACACGAGTACCAAGACGAACATCTTGTTTCATGTATGTAAACATATCCTCATTGAACTCTTCCCAACCACCAGTATAGTCACCCTTCTGGTCTCCGAAAGCCACGCCCCATTGTTTTAGGGAATGACCGAAGCCGAAGCGTCTGTAGTTAAGTAGTTGTGACATTACCTTAGTACATTGTACTGAAGCTTTAGGATACCATCCAACACCCAAGAGTGTTTTAGATAATATGTCCAAAGCGGGAATATCGTAACCATAGGCATTGTGTGCTATTATAGTATCAGCTTTGTCTAGAAGGTCTAAGAAAGACTTAAACTCCTCTGGACGAAACCAGTACTCATCGCCAGTGTCTACATCGAGCGCACCGGCACAGTGAAACTTACTCACTGTAGGTAAGAGAC
>Ga0206125_10004276_pt1 | contig 12844 bp, 12 predicted proteins | sample Helgoland_Spring_4_FD_148598 | JGI IMG/M metagenome (GOLD analysis project Ga0206125, IMG submission 148598) | Pelagic subsurface seawater microbial communities from Kabeltonne, Helgoland, North Sea - Helgoland_Spring_Bloom_20160331_1 | ecosystem: Environmental > Aquatic > Marine > Epipelagic ... | reverse complement strand
TGATTTTGCGTATTATTTGCGAATATTTTTGCTGCACTTCTAAAACGGTTTAGGTAAATATTTTCAAGAGAACCCATTTTTAAGACTTTAATTGCACCAAAAGCCTCACTTAAAGAGACAAACCGCTCTTCATTTGCTACTATGCGATCTTTACCAAGAATTGAGAGGTATTTTTTAGTAAACTGGAAAATAATAAAAAATAGTAAAAACATAACACTAGCTACTAGTAAAATAATGTATGGATCAATAAAAAGTAAAAATACAAGAATTGCTAAAATTGCTAAAGAGTTTGATACAATGTAAACAACAGGAAGAATACACCCAAATACTACTTGATTCACTTCTGCCAATACTGTTTTGGCTAAATCAGCACTATTTCGTTTCAAGAACCATGGATATGATTGCTGTAAATACTTTGACATAAGTCGCGTACTAATTTTAGCTTCCCAATTTAGAGCATAAAGAAAATGTAAATATGCATGGATAGCTTTTACACTAAGTGATAATAGCATTAAAAATAGTGCACAGAGGCCACTGAAGATTAAAAATTCATCTGTATTTGTAAATCCTAAATTTACATAAATTTCAGACAAATATAAATTTGTAACGATTAAATTTGGATCAGTAATAAGCGCTATAAATGGCATAATAGAAGCAACACCTAAAACATCTAATAGTGCCATTAAAATTTGGATAAAAAATAAAATAAAATAATATTTTCTATCTTTAGCATCAAGAATCTCAAAGATTTTTTTTAATGTTTTCATACTAAAAATACATTTTCATTTATATTTAATTTTTATTTTATTATAAAACTGAAACAGCACATTTCCAATCAAATTCAGTATCAATGTCAATACTATCTTTTAGGGAACTTATTATTAATGTTTTGATGGTTCCATCACCCGAAAAACATTTTTCTTTTCTAAGCTTATCGGGTGTAATTAAGTAAAAGCTACCATTAACTACATAAGCAGGTTTATCAAAATTTGGATTGTTAGTCTTATCTTTAATTTTAACTATTCCATTATCATTTGGCGAAAATACCCATTTAAATCCTACTTTTATTTCATTAACACCTATCACAGGCAATAAATCATTTTGTTTAAAATCGTTTATTCCCTCAATAATTTTTTCTTTGGATCGAAATGGGGAAGTTGGCTGTAACAACATTAACCCATCCACAGGTCCTGATCTGTTCTCGTACCAGTTTAATGCATGTATAGCCACATCTACAGATGACACTAGATCACCACTTAATTCTTTTGGACGCATCCAGGGTACCAATGCTCCATAATTTTGTGATATTTTAGCTATATCTGGGTCATCAGTAGTAACTAAAATATCACAAATATCATGCAAACCTTTTGCAGACTCAATACTCCAAGCAATCAGTGGCTTATCACCTAAAAGTCGTTTATTTTTTCCAGGTATTCGCTTTGAGCCACTGCGCGCAGGTATAACTGCTAAAATTTTGATTGGCCTATCCATGAGAGACAAATTGATTTAAGATTTTAATGCCCAATGTGCCACTTTTTTCTGGATGAAACTGACAACCCGTTACATTGTCAGAGCGAACCACTGAATTAATTATTACATCTTCGTATTGTGTATATGCAAGTACATGCGATCTATTCGATGCCTCAGCAATAAAAGAATGTACAAAATAAAACTCATCACCAATATTATTATCTTCTAAAATAGTGTTTTTCCACGAAGCATCCGGATAGCTTTCAAGTCTACTCCATCCAATATGTGGTATCTTTAATAGTTTTCCATTTTTTCTAGAAATAGGAATTTTTACAATTCTTCCAGGCAGAATCTTTAACCCTGTTGTTAATCCAAATTCTTCACTCTCGTCAAATAACAACTGCATACCCAAACAGATACCCAGCAATGGTTTACCGTTTGATGCTATTTTTTGAATAGAATCAACAAGTTTCAAATTATTTAATGCATTCATTGCGCTAGAAAAAGCACCTACACCAGGTAAAATAATACGATCTGCTTTTTCTATTATCACAGGATCAGCCGTACATATACCTATTGCGTCACATGCCTCTACGGCACGCTTTACACTAAGCATGTTGCCGGCCCCATAATCAATGATTGCAACTTTAATTTTTTTCATATGATCTAACATTAATATTGGCTAAAATTGCATAATCTCTTATTTCAGCTAAAGTATTTCTATTGTAATGTAAAATGTCAGCCATAGCAGCCGCATCTGCAAAGTTTTCCTTAGAAACTGAAATTATATCTTCTTTTTTGCCCATTCCTCCACTTGCTATAACTGGCACTGCTACTACTTCGCTAACTGCTTTTATTAAATCCAGATCAAATCCCTTTCTTGTGCCTTCATAATCAATTGAAGTTAGTAAAATCTCTCCAATTCCTAACTCAACAGCCTGCTTTACCCATGTTATCACATCCATTCCAGATGGTTCTCTTCCATTGTCTGTATAAACTTCCCAATTTCGCAGGCCAACTTGCTTTGCTTCAACTGAAAGAACAAGGCACTGACTGCCAAAATATTTAGATACTTCCAATAAAAGAGAAGGGTTTAGAACAGCGGCTGTATTAATTGCAACTTTATCCGCTCCAGCTCTTAAAGCCGCATTAACGTCACTTACTGACCTAATTCCCCCTCCAACTGTAATTGGAATAAATATATTATTAGCAGCATCACTTATTATTTGTGTCAGTTGATTTCTTCCATATAAGGATGCCACACAATCCATAAATAAAAGCTCGTCTACTCCTTGTTGATAATATTTATACGCAAGTTCAATCGGTGAACCAACTACTCGCAAACCTTCTAAGTTTACACCTTTAATAACATTATTGCCCTTAATATCTAGCCTAGCAATTAATCTGAAATTAGTTCCTTGTGACATCCTTCTAATCCCAAATTGCTTTACGCAATCTCCATTCAGTACCATCTTTATACCAAATATGATCAGATCTCCAACTATCTATAACCTCGTTAAATTGTTCATTTGTTATTCCACAATATTCTAGGAAAACATCATAATATTTTTTTGGAAACTCGTGATCATATTTCTTGATTAAAGCTATCCCTTCTTCACGAGTTATCTTATTATCTCGAATTTCATGTGATGCATCTGATGTTGTTCTTCCAATCCCAAACTTGATATATGCTAAATAAAAATGAAATCCATCTAATTGATCATCTAGGCTAGCATATTTTGAGAATGTGCCCTCAGATCGTTCTGAATTTGGGGCAAAATTTACATGCTCTCTGCAGTAATAAAAGTTTTCTTGGGGATCCCAAAACTTATAATACCCCATAAAATGAATTTCCGTTCCATTTGACATTAGTTTATCATAACTAGGGGATTTAAATGGAAACAAATCCTGATCTGATATCCCATAATCTTTCCAGAATTCTGGTGGAAGTCCTGAAAAATATATATCATCTTGGTCTTTTATTCTTTTGTTGGGTATATTAGCATTTTCCATATTACCACCATATTCAACTTCCCCATTTTCCCCATACATAATTAATTTTATATTATTTTGTACTGCAACATGCATAGGAAAGTTTGTTTGACCATAAATAAATGGTTGAAATGGATCACCTAAATGTTCAAAAGATAGCTGTGTTAATCTTCGGGTAACTTTACGATTTGGGGTCCCAAGAACATGATTAAAACCAGTTTCGATAAAACTATCAAGATTTTTTCTACCGATATCTGTGTATTTTAAAGGGGCCCAAGTGACACAAAGTGGATTCATATTATATTTATATTTGAGTTGATGGGCGACAAAACTACCATCTTTTCCTCCACTACATGGTACTATAACATCATACTCACCTGTATTTTTTCTATGCTTATTACAAAGTTCAATTAGCTCACGCTCACGTATAGCCCAATCAATAGTTTCTTGTTTATGCTTAGCAAATGTACAAGCAGAACAAATTCCATTTTCATTAAATGTAATTCTTGGTCTCTGGTTCGAAATGGTACATTTTTTACAAAATATCACCTTTTCAGGAAGATTATATTGCTTTATCAAATTTCTCTTCATTCTTATCTCAATCAAATATTTTATTTGCGTTGTTTAAATCTGCTGGTCGACCAACATCGATCCAATCCTCATGCATTGGGTATGCAACAGTCGTTATATTTTTTTTCCATAAGGTTTTGAATAAGTCAGGCATATCCTGTACGCCCTTTTTTTCTAAATGATCTATTGCTATTGGTGATAGAACATAAACACCAGCATTAATATAACTATGGATTAATGGCTTTTCTTCAAAACCTACAATATTGATTCCTTCTAATTTCACCACACCAAAAGGGTTTTCCCACTCATAAAACCTAACAGCCATAGTAGCATTACTTTCTTGAGCTAAATGAAAATTTAATATTTCACTAAACCTTACATCAGAAATAACATCACCATTTACTACTATCACCGGCTTTCCTGGGATCGGATCCAATAAGGACAAAGCACCCACAGTTCCCATAGGTTCAATTTCACTTATATATTCAATCTTTACACCTAACTTATCACCAGATCCAAAATAATCTTTTATCATATGTCCTAAATAATTTATAGAAATAATAAAATTGTAAAATCCCTCTGCCTTTGCTCGAAGAATAATATGTTCTAGCATAGGCTTTCCCCCAATCAATAACATTGGTTTTGGACAATCCTCTGTTAACGGATGTAGTCTAGTACCCAATCCACCAGCCATAATAACTACATAATTACTATAATTTTTGACTTTAATGTCCAATTCATCCCACTGATGAAGTCCAAGCAGATAATTTTTTTCATCAACAATTGGAATTTGTTGTATTTTGTTTAATATCATTAATTCTGAAACTTGGTGAATACTAAAACTCTTTGGTACAATTAATGGATGACGGTTAATAATTGAAATTACGTCTTCAGTGATCTTCATCCCCTTCAATAAACCTCGGCGGATATCACCATCAGATATTGTACCAAACAATCTCTGTCGTTCATCTATCACTAAAACTATTTGAAGTGCACTTGCGTCTAAGCTTTTAATTGCATCCTGTATGGTTCCATTCTTTGAAATTAAAGCGTTTTTCCATTTAGATTTAGATATTTTTTTTATCATATCACTTTACTTATATGTAATTAATTAAACAATTTATAAATTATAAAGTTTTGACTTATAAAAACTAAGGTTTTGTTTGTCTAAAAACCACTCAATAGTATTAGATAAGCCATTTTTAAAGCCATTTTTTCCAGCATATTTTGGCTCCCATCCTAGCAAATTTTTTGCTTTACTATTATCCGCCCAAAGTCTCTCAACCTCAGATCCTTGAGGTCTAATTCGCACCTCATCAGCAATAATCTCAACTTCAACATCCATTATTTCAGATATTAGCTTCACTGTATCACCAATTGATATCTCAAAATTACTTCCAAAATTAATGACTTCACCCAAAACCCCTTTACCTTCTAAAGCAGCAATAAAACCTGAAACTGTGTCATCAACATAGTTAAAATCGCGTGTTGGAGTCACAGATCCTAACTTGATTTTTTTATCTCCACTTGCCAATTGTGAAATTATCGTTGGAATTACTGCCCGCGCTGACTGGCGTGGACCATAGGTGTTAAATGGTCTGGCTATTACAACAGGAAGACCGAATGAAGCAAAAAAAGAGTACGCCAATTGATCTGCTGCAATTTTAGAAGCAGAATAAGGTGATTGTCCTAAAATAGGATGCTCTTCTGATATTGGTACAAATCGAGCAGTACCATAAACCTCACTTGTTGAGGTATGTATTACTTTATTTATATTGAGATCTCGGGCTGCCTGCAAAACATTTAGTGTTCCTTTGATATTTGTATCTACGTAAGTATCTGGAGAATGGTAAGAGTATGGGATAGCTATTAATGCCGCAAGATGTATAACCTCATTACAACCTTTCATAGCCACCCTAACCCCATATGGGTCCCGAATATCACCTGTAAAAATTTCAAATTTTCCCTTTAAATCAGATGAATAATTATCCAACCAACCATATGAATTGAATGAATTATACATTACAAAAGCCCTAACATTATAACCTGCTCGAACTAAATACTCAGTCAAATGCGAACCAATAAATCCATCAGCTCCAGTTACTAATATAGTTTTACTTATGGCACTCATGTGATAGGCAACACTTCTTGATTTAAGGGCATTTTCTTATTCCAATGTTCTAAAAATGATTTTATCATTATTTCATGTTGAATGATTGATAAACTAATATTAGGTAGATTGCATCTTCCATATAAAAGAATTTGTTTGAAAAGTGGCGCAGTCATTTCACTTTGATGAGGAGCCTTGGCGCTGATACTTTTTCCTGTTAATGATTTAGCAATTCCATCAGCTTCATTAACTTTCCATATTTCGTCCGCAATAATCAATTCCACTTCATGAGATATATCATTATGACTTCCTGAAATAATAAGTCTTGATGAATCTGAAAAACTTACCTCAAGCTGGCCTTCAACTTCAAAAAATCCCTTCCTTTTTGCAGGGTACCAATTGTAATTTAATTTTGACGTATTAAACTCAGTGATTTTACTATTGTTCCAGCGCTGTACATAATCGATATAATGTATTGCGTTACATGCTAAGCCGGATAATTTATCCACAATAAATGTTATTGCTTGTTCATTAGATTTCTGATCATTTAATTTTTGATATAATGGCTGGAGGTACAATGACGTATTTACCCATGTAGCTTTAGATTTTTTTGTAGCATCCCTTAATAAATGAAGGTCAGAAACTTTTTGAGCTAATACCTTCTCTAGCACCCAATAATCAATTGAAAAATTTTCTGAGATCTTTTGAACAACTTGTGTGCGTTTATCTGCTGTAGTAGATATAACTGCTATATTTATATGTTCTGGAACTTTTTTAAATTCAGTAACATAAATTATTTTATGAATACTTCGTTCTTCATCTCCATATCGGTCTCTACACAAATCAAATGCAGCTGGATAAACATCATAAACAAATATTATCAAAGGTGTCTTAAATTCAAGTAATCCTTGAAGATATCTAGAGCCTATATTACCCGCACCAACTATAAGAATTTTATCTTCCATATATAATTCTCACAATCTTCATACTTTCCAATGAACTTTCAATTGAGACCAAATTGTGAATTTTACCCCTCACAGCTTTAATCAATTCATCAGCCTGCCTTCTTAACCCTGGTTTGAATCTTTGATCCCAAACATCAGTATCTATATTATTTAGCTTTCGGGATCTAACATCTTGAAATATTGCTTTTTCCAAAGGCCTCATTTCCCATCTTCGCGACTGGGTATTTACAGTAACACCCCAAGGCCCTGGGCCTTCCCATATAGCCTCATAAAATCCAATATCTCCTGAAGAATACCTCAAACGTGAAAGAACAAAACATGGTTTATTTGGCTCCCAATCAGAAATCTTATCAATTCCCAATAAATCGCCCCTACAATATTGTCTAAAATAATCTACCATATGGATTGAGTTTGCATACATCCAATTATCTACTACGTCTTGTGGCTGACCACTTTCACGTGCTTCAGAGGGGTTTTCTTGATCATAAACGTGCACTAATCTCTTACCTGTATGAGCCTTTAAATCACTTAAAACTAATGAATTACTGGAATACTGTCTACGATTTAAGGCAACAAATGATCTATGATTGTTTAATCGAGAGTAAGATAAAATTTCGTTTGCTTCATTAATATTTATTCCTGCTGGTTTTTCTATTAAACTATACCAAGGAAATTTGAATGCCTCATAGCAAACTAACTTAGTAGACAATTCAGGAACAGATACAATGACTGCATCCGCTTTTGTTTCTTCATACAGGTCCTTAATAGAATGAGCTACATATTTAATGGAAAAATCTAATGCTAACTTCTTTGCTTTATTAAAAGTTCTACTATAAATTCCAGATAACTCGACATTGCTTATATCAGCAAAGGATCTAATATGCTCATATGACATATTACCAGCGCCAATGAATGCAATTTTTATCTTATTGTTCATTTTTAAATTTCATGGAACCATTCATTAATGCTTCTTTAATTTTTTCCAGGTGATAACAAAAATTAGAAATTTCATTATCTTTTTTTACAACCGACCAGTCATTACTAAGGCCAGGGCCAAATCGTAATAGTAACTTTTCTATACCCAATAAAACTTCAGATCTTGGCGTTTTTGCTGTCTGCAAAGACTTTTGTACTAGTTGAGGTAAATTATTTAAATTACTTACTGTTGTTAGAGACGAGAAATCTTCATACATTGTATTACCAAATGAAATAACATTTTTTCCATATAAGCAGGCCTCTAATGCAATTGTACCTTGTATAGAAAAAATTAAACTTGCATTTTTGATAAAGGAATTAGTGTTTGCACTAGCAGATGCTAATTTAACATTTGGTAGTTTTTTTATTTTTTGTAATTCTGAATTACTCCAGTTATCAGCATCAATTCTATGAATTTTTACTACAAGCATATGCGATGGAGGCAAGGATCTAGAAATCGTCATAATTGTATTTATCTGATCAGTAAAAAATGGCGCCCAAACATCAATCCCAATTTCTGGCTGCATATGAAAACCAAAGAATGCATATGGGTTTTTAGGTGGTTTACTACAAACATCTAACTTATTAATTTGGATCCTGTTCTTTAACCGTCGTAAATAATCTACAATTGACGCTCTAAGCCTTCGGTGCGTGAAAGGATCAAAATCTCTTCTCATTTTTCTTTTTAATAAAAAAAGGAAGTTATTATAGTGTGTTGATAATGCTGTGTATTTTGGAAAAAAATTTTGTTTAGAGCTTATTTTATCTATGTTTTCTGACTCATCATAAAACTTAGAACATAAAGCCTCTGCAATTTTTTTCCTATTTTTTTTAGGAAGGCTGCTAAAAGATTTCGTGAAGCTTGAATTAGGTCCTGATGAAAAACCTACATAGCCCCTTGGGATCGCACTATAAACAATTGCATACCACGGTATTCCAATTTTTTTGCAAACCATCATTGATAAAGAACTGTGAAACCCTTCAAATCCACTAATAACAACGTTGGGGTTATTTTCTTTTAAAATAATATTCAATCGTTCTGCTGCTTTTGAAAGGTATTTTATAGCCATTTCATAAGGTAAGCACTTTAAATGTTCATCTGCCAAAATAATATTATTTATGGTAAATTCAGTATTTTTTTCTAGTTCACATAAATAATTAATATCTACTTCTTGATTTAACAATGGCCTCTCATTAAAAAGTAAAAAAAAACTATCTTCTGAATAATTTTTAAATTCTTGATGTTTTATTGATGGGTGTGGAATATGAATTACATCAAAATCAGTTTTTAATTCAACTTTAGACCAAATCTGATCAATTAATTGCTCTCCATACCCTAAAGTTAAAATTTTAAACCTATCTTTAATCATACCTTTACGGCCTCAACATATAATGAGATTTGAGGATATGTTAAGTCAAAAAATCTCAAATCCCTCATGAAAATAGATCTACTTTGACCATAGCCAGATTTTTCAACAATTGAAAAGCCTGCTTGTTTTAAAGAGCCAAGTAGTTTTTCCGTATTCCACCAGCTTAAATGATCACCAGGAGAATTTATATTGTATTTAAGTCCGTTAGTGAAGAAATCTCTTAATTGATCTGGCTTTCCATCAAATTTTTCTATTATCTCACTAATTTCTTTCTCTGTATATTTCTTATCACATGGTGTAGTTGAATGAATTGAGCGAGGAGTAGCTAAATGTTTCATCCAGCAATCAATAGATGATAAATTACTATTAATATTATCTAGATTTTTATCATCATCATAAAAATACCACCATTGCCTGTCATCCCTTTTCAGAGCCTTAAAATCAGTGTCAGAATCTGGTCCAGTTACTACTCTTATTATACCTCCTGGCTTTAGTGATTGGTATGCCGATTTAAATAGCTTCATAACATCAATATCTAAAAGATGTTCTATTACATGAGAAGTAAATATTAACTCTGCACTATTATGTTTAATGGGTAGTTCATCATCTTTTACTAAGTCATGAAATAAGCAAGGTGATTGAATTTTAGCAAATTCTGGTGATTGCGGAGGCAAATCAATATTTGTCCAAAAATCATGTGACCAAACACCTGAACCTATATTAAAACATTTACTTCTCGAAGACTTAATAGATTTAAAATAATCTAAATAATTTTGGTCACTAATTTGAATAGAATGGTGCCGTTTATATATCATTATTACTCCAATAAAATATAGAATCTTCTAAATCTTTATAATCTGAGATCAGTTTCATTTTTTCTTAAAATACCTTTTAAATCATAAATCACACTTTTTTCTTTACCAAAAGAACGAATTTTATCTACACCCATTTTCTGAAACTCCCTATGAGAAACAGCAAGAATAATTGCGTCATAATATGTTTTATTTAATTTACTAACTGGTTTAAGTTTATACTCGTTAAACACTTCATGCTCATCAACCCAGGGATCATAAAAATCCACTTCAAGTCCGTACTCTTTCATCTCTGCAATCATAGGTGCAATGCGAGTATTGCGAATATCTGGACAGTTTTCTTTGAATGAAAACCCCATTATCAAAACTTTTGCTCCCCTTACAGGTATGTACTTTTTAATCATCAGCTTAATTAATTGGGATGTAATATAGGTACCAATTGTATCATTCAATCGTCTTCCCGATAAAATTATTTGTGGATAGTATCCAATTTCTTGAGCCTTGTGTGTAAGATAATATGGGTCAACCCCTATACAGTGACCACCAACAAGCCCAGGACGGAAGGGCATAAAATTCCACTTTGTCTCTGCCGCCTCAAGTACACTATTAGTATCAATTTCTAACTTATTAAATATAATAGAGAGTTCGTTTACCAACGCAATATTAAGATCTCTCTGAATGTTTTCTATAACTTTTGAGGCTTCGGCTATTTTTATAGTTTCTACTTTATGTGTTCCAGCAGAAATTATTTGCTTATATAATTTATTAACAAATTCAGCAGTAGCTTGAGTAGATCCTGAAGTTATCTTTTTTATATCTGGCAAGCGATGCTTTTTATCACCAGGGTTAATTCTTTCAGGACTGTATCCACAGAAAAATTGTTTATTAAATTTCAAATTTGAATGATACTCTAAAACTGGCACACAATCTTCCTCTGTACATCCAGGATATACGGTTGATTCATAAATCACTGTATCGCCTAAATCTAAAGCTTCACCGATAACTTTACTTGCGCTTAACAAAGCATTTAAATTTGGTTTTTTATGATCATCAATTGGGGTTGGAACAGTAACTATATAGCAATTAGCTTCTTTTAATTTTTTTTTATTTGATGTAAATATTATATTTTTAGAAGCGGCTATCTCATCACTTGATACTTCAAGCGTGGTATCTATATCTGATTTCAATTCATCAATTCTATTTTCATCAATATCAAATGCTATAACCGAATGAAATTTACTAAATTCTATAGCTAGTGGAAGACCTACGTAACCAAGGCCTATAATTGCTAAATTTACTTTATTAAGATTCATTTCATTCCTTAATATACTGAAATATTCCATATTCTTAAAAGATAAATAGATAGCAAACTGAAGGATAGAATCTTATTGACATGAATGTTATATTTATTAATCTTTTAAAAAAAATACTATACTATGGTAATATAAATTAACAAGTTTGTTTTCTAAATTTTAACATTTATATCTTAAAATGAGACATATTTTTAAAAATTTACATTCCCAGTAAACAACACATAAAAATTTCAAATTATGAAACATCTCTAAAATTTAAATATTAAATCTTTTTTAAGAGCGTTCCAATTGGAAAATTTGGCTTTAATTTAATAAATTTCTCTTGATCATCAATTTTAAAAATCTCACTTAGTTCTATAATTCCATCACTCACTTTAACTAAATTTCCACCTTTAGAAACACCAACAACTTCACCTTCTTTTGCTATATAATTATCACAATCAGGAATTTGCTTAACTTTTAAAATTGCATATTCTTGTTCATTTATTAAACACCTTGCACATGGTCCTGGTAAGGATATAGCTCTTACAAAATTAAATATCTCTCTAGAACTCCAATTAAAATCAATATTTTCATCTCCATCAACTCTTTTACTAAAATAACTTCCTACTGGATCAATCGAGTCTTGTGAAATACTTTTAATGTTACCATCCAATAATTTATTTATTGCCTTTGCCATGGACAACGCACAATAATATATTGCTTTATTCAAGAGTGTTGAATAATTATCATTATTACTAATTTTATATACATCTTGGATAATTATATTTCCCGTATCAATTCCTTCATCAATATAATGTACCGTAATTCCAAAATCTTTTTCATCATTAATGAGAGCCCAATTTAAAGGATTTCTTCCACGATAAAAAGGTAACTTTCCAGCATGACAGTTAATAAATCCACTTGAAGGAATAGACAAAATGTCAGTACACAAAATTTGATTAAATGACATTGATATAAATAAATCTGCATTAAAGTTTTTTAAATACTTAATAAAATTAACATTATTAACATTAGACTCTACTATAAATGGTATCTTAAGTTTTTTAGCCCAATCTCTTAAAATAGGATCTTGGGTTTCATATCTTGGAATTATAAAAAGTATTTCAATTTCTTTGTGATTATTCAACATATTAATTGTTGTGTGTGACCAAGGTCCATCTGCAAAATAACCAACTTTCATTTTATGAAATCGTCCTTGTCAAAATCTTGAGCTGATATTTTTCCGAGTATATTCCAATATTCATATGGAGACATACCATTTCCT
>Ga0206125_10004270_pt1 | contig 12865 bp, 11 predicted proteins | sample Helgoland_Spring_4_FD_148598 | JGI IMG/M metagenome (GOLD analysis project Ga0206125, IMG submission 148598) | Pelagic subsurface seawater microbial communities from Kabeltonne, Helgoland, North Sea - Helgoland_Spring_Bloom_20160331_1 | ecosystem: Environmental > Aquatic > Marine > Epipelagic ... | reverse complement strand
AGTGGCCAGCGCGGCATGGTATTGGTTGAGAAGCGCTGATGGAAAACACAGATAGCGGTTTCCAAACGCTCGTCAGCAAGGTCGAGATAGAAGCCCGGTAGATCTACCGGCATCATCAGGCCTTTGTAGCTGAGGATTTTGGTACCCAGGCTGGCAATATGAAAGAGATCGTCTTCAGTTAACTGCTTTTCAGCCTTGCGGCGACCCATATAGAGGCGAGCGCTAAAATGCTTTTCATCGGCAATATCGCCAGGCGCGATAAATACCTGTTCAAAAGCAGGTAGCGATTCCACTGCGATTGGGCCGAGACAGTTGCTGTCGGTGGGAACTTCACGCCAGCCAAGAACCTGCAGCCCTTGGGCGCTGAGTTCCTGTTCAAGAATATTTTTCGCTGTTGCACGCTTCTCATCATCAGTATTAAGCATCACTGCGCCAACAGCATAGACTTCAGGAAGCTCTATTTGCAGTGTTTCTTTAACCACTGTGCGCAAAAAGCTATCGGGCTTTTGCAGCAGAAGACCACAGCCATCACCGGTCTTACCATCAGCGGCAACACCACCGCGGTGGGTCATGCAGGTAAGCGCCTGAATAGCATTGAGTAACAGTTTGTGGCTGGGGTTACCCTTAATATGGGCAATTAAGCCAAAACCGCAGTTATCTTTAAAATCGTCAAGCCGACATAAGCTCTGAGCCATAAATAAACTCTATTTAATTTCCAGTTTAAACTCTCAATTAAGCACTCTAAGAAGTACTAGGATATGCCTTAAAACAAGCATAAAAGAGTAAAGTGATGATAGCCAAAGATTGTAATATCAGGCTAAACAGACAAAACGGTGCGCATTCTACACTTTGATAGCACCTTCGACAATTATCTATACGTTTTGACAGCGGCTTTCAGGCTACTTTTAAGCCAATCGAGGGCAATATCTTCCAACCCACCAAGTCCAGAGCGAATCTTTTTCGCCAAAACCGTCTATATCTGGAAATTTACCGGCTCGGAGACAAGCGCTAGAACTCTATTTAAAGTGCTTTTTGAAGGGCTTTTTAAAGCCTTGCCAATCAGCCTGAAATACAGGTCTGATTGAGCATTGTATCGAGATCGGCAACAGAGAATTTATCGCTTACAAAGGCATTGCCAAGACTTTTCATCAGCACCAGCCGCAATTGACCGTCGAGCACCTTTTTATCGCGAACCATAAGACGCATAAAGTCATCTGCCATCATGCCCGCAGGTGGCGCAACTGGCAGCGAGCAAGCCGCTAACAAATTCTTTATACGCTGCAGGTCAGCACTGCTTATATCACCGGCCATTAGAGATAGCTCTGCAGCCATCACCATACCAGCAGCTACGGCTTCGCCGTGAATCCAGTCTTTATACTGTTGAAAGGTTTCGATCGCGTGGCCAAAGGTATGGCCCAAATTTAAAATCGCACGAACGCCCTGCTCGGTTTCATCAGCGGCCACAACGCGAGATTTACTGGTACATGAAACTTCTACAGCATGGGCCAGAGCCTGCTGATCACGGTTTAAAAGCGCCTCTATATTGCTTTCCAACCATTCGAAGAACTGCGCATCTACAATCAGGCCGTATTTAATAACTTCTGCCAGACCAGCAGAAAACTCTCTATCGGAAAGTGTAGACAGTGTGTCGGTATCAATAATTACCGCCTGAGGCTGGTAAAAAGCACCGATCATATTTTTTCCCAGCGCGTGATTAACTGCGGTTTTTCCGCCCACCGACGAATCTACCTGAGCCAACAGCGTGGTTGGTATTTGAATAAAGGCCACGCCGCGCTGATAGCAGGCAGCGGCAAATCCAGTCATATCACCGACCACACCCCCACCGAGGGCGATCAATGTGGTTTTTCTATCGTGATGACTGGCGATCAGCTGATCAAAGATTAAATTGAGATTATCCAGATTCTTGTACTGTTCACCGTCGGCAAGAATAACCTTATCCACCTGCAAGCCCGACAGCTGCTTTTCAACCAGCTCAAGATAGAGCGGCGCGATGGTTTCATTGCTGACAATAAGCACCTTTTGCCCACAGATATGGCTGGCAATATCGGCGCGCTGAATTTCGCCTGAGCCAATATAAATAGGGTAGGATCGATCACCTAGCTGAACTTGGACTGTTTTGGATACTGAGGTCATGAAGCACTCTGACTTTTGATAATGTGGATAATTAGTGCGCCGCCAGATAGCAGCGCAATTTATCCCGCAGAGCTTAGCATAGCGCCGAAAGCGCTTCAGCCAGTTTTTTGGCCAGTTTATTCGGCTGCACTGAGCCTGAAGGAAAGACCAGGTCTGCCACCTGGTTATAGAGTGGATCACGGGTTTCAACCAGCTGAGCAATAACGGTTCGACGATCATCAACCTGCAGTAGCGGTCTGCTCTTGTCTCTGCGGGTGCGCTCAAATAGCTGCTCGGCAGTCGCCGACAAATAGATCACCTTGCCGCTGCGCTGCAAAACCTCTCTGTTTTCATCGCGTAAAACAATGCCGCCACCGGTCGCAATCACCGTTGGCTGCTCCTTGCCTGCCAGATCCACCAAAACTTTACACTCGCGGTCACGAAAGCCCTGCTCGCCTTCCATATCGAATATCCACTGGATGTCTGCGCCGGCCCGAGATTCAATTTCAGTATCGACATCGACAAAAGGCAGATCGAGAAGATCTGCCAGATATTTACCAATAGTAGATTTGCCGGCCCCCATGGGGCCAACCAGGAATATATGTTGTGCTGTCATCGATCCAGTAAGCTGTCGTCAATTATTTTTGGTGTTATGAAGATTAGTATTTCACGTTTTTCAATATTTCGCAGTTCATTTCTGAAAAGCTTGCCTAAAAAAGGCACATCACCCAGCAATGGCACCTTTTCTGTGCCATTTACTTCTTCGGTTTGAAAGATACCGCCCAATACCAGTGTCTGTCCATTACCGACCAGCGCCTGAGTTTGAATTTGAGTGATATCAATTGATGGCTCGCCGGTTGGGGTGAATGCACCCACCGAGTCCTGGGATACCAGCAGATCCATAATAATACGATTATCCGGCGTTATCTGCGGCGTGACCTCTAACTGCAAAACAGCTTCTTTAAACTCGACACTGGTGGCACCACTTGAGGTGGCTTTTTGGAAGGCGATTTCAGTACCGGATTTTATCACTGCCTGCTGTTTATCACCGGTAAGCACTTTTGGCTGTGAAACAATTTCACCAAAACCATCCGATTCCAGTGCGCTAAGCTCGAGATCAATCAGGAAGTTATCAGTCAGGTATCCGAGGCTAAATGAACCGGCAGCGTCAGCGACACCCAGATCAACCGCCAGACTATCGCCCAATCCAAAATCAAAATTTCTGGTATAGATTGGCGCATCATCCGCATTGCCGGCAATCCCATCAGGGCCATCACCTATCTCAACTTCATCAGCTGAATACCTGAAACTTTCAGCCACCCCTGCCCCTGGGGTTAACCCCGAACGTCGACCAGAAAAACCAAGAGTTCTATCGCCAAAGGCACTACTTTCAGTGCCACCAGAGAGCTTATCAATCCCAGCCAATCCCCAAGTCACACCCAATTCCTTTTTAAAGTCGGTATTGGCAATAACAATTCGCGCTTCAATTAATACCTGTTTGATCGGCACATCAATTTCATTAATCAGACGTTTAAACTCATTAATTTTCTCTTCGGTATCAGTCAGGATAATCGTATTAGTTCGCTCATCGACAATCGCACTTCCGCGCTCAGATAGGATGGTATTAGTGGCATTGCCTTCGCGAGATCCTCCAGCGCCGGATTGACCTGACTCGGTGCTGCGAGCAGTAAATAACTCAAATATCTCACCGGCATCGGCATATTTAATTCGCACAAAGGCGGTTTCCAATGGGGCCAACTCCTGCAGCTGCTTGTTGGCTTCGACCTGCAGGCGCTCCTGCTCGGCAATTTCCGCCGCCGGTGCCACCATCAGTACATTACCTTCCTGACGTTTATCCAGACCCTTGGCCTTTAGGATAATCTCTAGGGCCTGATCCCAGGGAACATTGTCCAGCCTCAGGGTAATACTGCCGGTCACTGTATCGCTGGCGACCAGGTTGAGAGAGGTGAATTCAGCGATAATCTGTAGCACTGAACGGACTTCAATATTCTGGAAATTAAGCGTTAGTCGCTCACCATTAAAGGCAAACTTTTTACTCTGCTCTTCAAGCTCAGCATCGGAAAGCGGCTTGATATTAACCACATACTGACCATCTGCCTGATAGGCCAGATAGTCGTACTGCCCAGAAGCCTCAATAGTAATCGTGGTTGTAGTGCCTTCCTGTACTGTATCAATGGTCTGTACAGGGGTGGCGAAGTCGATAACATCCAGGCGTCTGTCCAAACGTTCTGGCAGCTCTGTCTGGTAAAAAGAGAGCTTTATTTCACTGCTGTTGCGGTCAATATCCACATTGACCGAGGGCTGACTGAGGCCAATGCTAATGGTGCCTGAGCCATCTTTACTGCGGCGAAAGTCAACCTCGGTAACTGACAGATCAACATTGGCGGAAGGCTCTGCCGCACTGCTCGCTTGACTCGCTGAGCTCCTAACAAACTGGCCGCCCCTGTCAGCGCCGACCCTCAGGGTCATGCTATTGCCGCTAATATCCGTTTTAAAGGGTGCTGATTCTGTCAAATTGACAATAAGCCTTGTTCGACTGCCATCTGCGATAATCACTGCATCGCTGGCATTTTCAAATCCGAGGGCATATTTCTTTTCGGCGAGACTGCTGCCGACACCGGGAAAGTCCAAAATCAAACGCGCTGGCTTACTTATCTCATAGGCTTTTGGCTGCGGTGGATTCTCGGAGAATTGAAGTTTGATTTCAAACTGCTCACCGGGAAGAGATGCAAATTCGATATCAGTTACCTGAACTTCTCCCCAGGCAAATGCAGGTAATATCACCAAGAACAAATATAATTTTTTGATTCGACTTATCATTTCATTTTTCCCTAGCGAGTTACTCACTCTTCGTCCATGGCCATAGTGCGAGGCCGGTTAATCCATTCACCTTTACCGTCTGGAACGGTTTCCATTATCTCTATTTCAAAGGTGCCAACATCAGTAATCAGCCCGAAGTTTCTGCCCAGGTAATTACCTGTTCTAACCCGGTGTACCCGGCCATTGCCATCGTCGATAAGCGCCCAAATTTTACTATCTTTGGATAATGTACCGACCATACTCAGAGCGTTGTAATTAACCAGCTCCAGTGGCTCTTTGCGGCGCGACTGGTCAGGGGCATCGACTTTATTGCCAGATATCTTTTCTTCGCCGTTTAAAATCGCTGGCGGCTCAAATGGACTGCGCAGAGCAAGGGCGGAGTAATTAAATCGTTCAGCCGGTGGGTAAGTGGGCAGCGGCTCAATAGTACCCTGGGGCCTATTGCGAGCATCTATCATTTTCTGGTCAAGATCTGCATGCTGCTGATCCCCCGAACAACCAGACAAAATCAGTATGCATATGGAGAGGAGCGCTGAAATCCCTACAGGGCGAATATTCATTATTCTGCCTCCGCTTTATAGCGATAGGTTTTTGCCTCTATCACCATGTTCAATTGCGAGGCATCAGATTCTTTTATCGAATAATCATGCAGGGTGACGATTCGCGGCAGTGAAGCCACCCCGCTGACAAAGGAACCAAAATCGTGGTAGTCGCCTGTTACATCAATCCTGATTGGCAGTTCAACATAAAATTCAGATACCTTTTCCGGCTCCAGCGAAATCGACTTCATACTCAGGCCGCTTCCATAGGCGACTTCAGTAATATCCTCAAGCAGCCCAGGAACTTCTGTATCTTTCGGCAGCTGCTTTAACAGTGCGCCAAAGGTTTTATCCAACTCGACCATCTGCTGACGGTAGGCATCCAGGTTGGCGGCCAGAAAAGCCTTGCTCTGATACTGCTGAAACAGTTGCGTCTCTTGCTGAGCGGCACGCTGGGTCTGCTGCCTGATATCCTGCACTTTTAGAAAATAACCGAGGACCAAAATTGCAATTAGAATCAGGGTGACCAGAAGCGTTTTTAACGCTGTCGGCCATACACCAATTTGCTGAACATCCAGTTCGGCAAAATCAATATCTTTTAACTCTTTTATGCTATCTAAAAATTGCATAGGGTCCCTGCTGTAAATTTATGAGTTTGGCTATTAATGACTATTAAATTTTGATCCCGGGTTATTTTTAAGGTGCAGCAATGTCAGGCTCAACGGAAGCAGGTTTTTCTATCTTGATCTGCAGATCAAATATACTGCCCTGATCGCCAAGGGTTGTATCCTGCTGAACCTTGGTGAGGTTCGACTCTTCATACTTATGAGAGATATCCAGATTTCTCATCAGTGCGGAGATGCGGTTATTCGACTCGGAGAAACCGGACATTTTGACGCTGTCCGCGGTTTGCTCAAGCGTTGCCAGATAAACACCATCCGGGACTGCGCGAACAAGCTCATCAAATACTTTGACTATTTCCGAGCGATTACCCTGCAGATCCTGAATAACCTTCATACGTGAAATCATTTCCTGCTTTTTACTTTTCAGTTCACTGATTTCGGCGACTTTTTTATCCATCTCGGCAATGTTCGATTGCAGATAGCTATTGCGTGAATTTTGATTATCCAACCTAGCTTGAGCGACCGATATCCATATAAAGACCAACACAGCGCCGACCAATGCAGCGCCAAACAACTTGCCGAGAAACGCTTTTCTGCGTTGTTCACGGGACTCTTCGCGCCAGGGAAGTAAGTTAATACTTGTCATTTATTCGAAACTCCTCATCGCCAGTCCTACAGCAAGCAGTAATGCCGGGGCATCATTGGCTATTGCCGAAGCATTGATAGACTTACTCAGTTGCATATTGGCCAGTGGGTTCGCCACGGCGGTTGGCAATCCAATCGCCTGCTCAACCTCATCGACCAACCCCTCCAGGGCAGACACACCACCGGCGAGAAAAAGTTGATCTACATAATTGAAATGACTGGATGAATAAAAGAATTGCAGGGAGCGGGTGATATGTTGAATAAGAGTTTCTTTAAAAGGTGCCAGCACTTCGCTTTCATAGTCCTCGGGCAGACCGCCTTTGCGTTTTGCCTCACCGGCCTCTTCCCAGGACAGGCCGTAGCGACGTTGAATCTCTTCGGTTAACTGTTTGCCGCCAAATAACTGCTCACGACTGTAGATAGTTTTGCCATCCACCAACACTGTAAAGGTAAACATAGTTGCACCTATATCAGCGATGGCAACAACCTGGTCGCCGACCTGATCGAGCTGATCTTCCATCAACTTATAGGCACGCTCTACGGCGAAACCCTCTACATCTATTACCTTGGGCTGCAGTCCGGCCATCTCCAGCGCATGACGTCGATGCTCAACGTTCTCCTGCCGACAGGCGGCTAATAACACCTTTACCAGTTCGGGGTTATTATCCACCGGGCCGATCAGATCAAAATCAAAGGCAACTTCTTCCATTGGGTAGGGGATGTACTGATCAGCTTCAACTTCAATCTGCATCTCCATCTGCAGCTCGGTAAGACCTGCAGGAAGCTCGATCTCTTTGGTAATAACGGATGATCCGGAAACTGCGGCTATAGTATCTTTAAGTTTGGTACCCGAGCGTTTAACAACGGATTCGATGGTTTCGGAGAGTGCATCGAGGTCGGCAATATTTTTTTCTACTACCGTGTTGGCAGGTAGTGGCAGTACTCTATAGGCCTCGACTGTATAGCTATCGCCAGACCTGCTGAGCTCGATCAGCTTCACAGCAGACGAGGAAATATCAAGCCCTATCATAGGTTTAGAGGGGTTCGAGAAAAAATCGAAGAATTCCATATTGTAATTATTTCCTTATTAACCTGCCATTCTCAGCAAGGGGTGCCCAACTAAACTATGTTGTAATCCATGTTCTAATCTATGTTCTAATCTATAGTGCAATCTGTGCTAGAAACTACATTAACAATCTGCGGTAATTCTGCAAATGATGCACTTCACATTCCCTACACCTTATAATAGACCCTGAATTTTTCAGGTGCCCAAAAATACTGCCTATGTCTATTCGAAAATTGTTTAAGCCGCTCGCTATGTTGGCTCTCCTTGGAACGGGTGGCTTTCTCGTGGTGGCCACCTGTCTGTACCTGTACCTTAGCCCAAAACTCCCATCAGTCGAGGAACTAAAGGAGATCGAGTTACAAATTCCACTGCGAATCTATTCACAAGATTTGAAAGTTATTGCCGAGTTCGGCGAGAAAAAACGCTCGCCGGTTTCCTTTGACGAAATCCCTCAATCGATGATTGATGCGTTTCTTGCCGCGGAAGACGACAGTTTCTTTGAGCACCGCGGTATTGTTGTCTCCGGTCTGCTTCGCGCCGCAGTAGAACTAGTGACTACCGGCAGTATTCGCAGCGGTGGCAGCACCATAACCATGCAGGTGGCTCGCAACTTCTTCCTCAGCAATCGCCAGGAATTTACGCGTAAATTTAATGAAATAATGCTCGCCTTTAAAATTGAGGAAGAGCTGAGCAAAGAGGAGATCCTCTCTCTCTATACTAATAAGATTTATATGGGCAATCGCGCCTATGGGGTTGGCGCAGCAGCTCATGTCTACTACGGGAAGAATCTCGAGGAGCTATCACTGGCACAGATCGCCATGATCGCCGGACTGCCAAAAGCCCCCTCAACCTATAATCCTATAGCCAATCCACAACGCGCCCTGCTGCGCAGAAACTGGATACTTGGGCGAATGCTATTGCTGGAGAATATAACTAAGCAGCAGTATCAACTAGCGGTGGCAGAACAGGATAACGCCTCTTATCACGGTTCCATCTCGGAGCTGGATGCGGCCTATATCGCCGAGATGGTGCGCCAGGAAGTCATCAAAAAGTTTGGCCTTAAAGCTTATACAGAAGGTTATTCGGCAATCACCACCATCGATTCAAGTATGCAAAAGAGTGCTGTCAAAGCACTGCAGTCGGGCATTATGGCCTACGACCAGCGCCACGGTTATCGCGGTCCTGAACAAACTGCCCTGTTAGAAGAAGAGTGGCAGACAGTCTTGGGCAAAACGCCGATATACGGCAACCTGGAGCCGATGATTGTCAGTGAAGTTGCCGAGGACCACCTGAGGTTACTCAATCGCAACGGTGAGCTGGAAAATCTCAACTGGGTCGACGGGCTCAAAGGTCTGCGACTGTTCAAAACCATCAATGCCCGCACAGCACCGATCCAGGGGGCCTCAGAAGTCTTTACCAAAGGCGATTTAATACGTGTTATACGCAGTGCCAACAACTCTTTACAGCTAGCACAGATACCTGAGGTTCAGGCTGCGCTTATCGCGCTTGATCCTCAGGATAGTGCTATTCGATCGCTGGTCGGCGGCTTCGATTTTCGTCACAGCCGATTTAACCGTGTCACCCAGGCCAAGCGCCAGCCGGGTTCAAATTTCAAACCTTTTGTCTATACCACTGCACTGGATAACGGCTTTACTGCCGCTTCGGTAATCAATGATGCGCCTGTGGTCTTTAATGATAAAAACCTTGAAGATATGTGGCGTCCGGAAAACGATGGCGGTAAGTTCTACGGCCCGACCCGTTTGCGTGAAGCTCTCTACCGCTCACGCAATATGGTCTCTATTCGACTGCTGCGACGCATGGGAATTGATCGCACCCTCGAAGGGCTTCAGCGTTTTGGTTTCGATACTGGTGAAATGCCACTGGATCTCTCCCTGGCTCTTGGCAGCCACGCGATGACACCCCTCAAAGTTGCCAGTGCCTACAATATCATTGCCAACGGCGGTTATCAGGTTGAGCCTTATCTGCTGGCGACAGTGATAGATAGAGACGGTAATGTAATCTACCGAGCAACACCGGCTACAGTCTGCGAGAACTGCGACACTGTTGATCCACAGCTATCCGAAGAATCACTTAACAACACTGTTGATGAGGTGGATCTGCAGCTGCAAGAACTGCTTGAAGAACTGGCCCGAGAATCCCTTCCAAAAGAGGAACGGGAAAGCTTTGAACTGATTAAGCGAACCCTTGAAAAGCTCCCAGAGGCCAACAACCCTGTCGCACCACGGGTAATTGATAAACAGACTGCTTATATTATCGACTCAATGTTAAAAGATGTTATTTTGCGCGGCACTGGCAGAAAGGCCAAGGTACTTAAGCGCACCGATCTGGCTGGCAAGACCGGCACCACCAACGGGCCTCGCGATGCCTGGTTCTCTGGCTACTCACCCCACCTTACGGTGAGCACCTGGGTCGGATTTGATAACAACTCATTAATCGGTCGCAATGAATATGGCGGCTCTGCGGCTCTGCCGATCTGGATCGATTTTGTCCGCGAGGCACTGGATGGTGTGGCGGATATCAATCGACCTCAGCCGGACGGAATGCTAATGGTTAAGATAGATGCCAAAACTGGCAAGCGTGTGGACCCAAAGCAGAGCGGTATTTTCGAGTTCTTTAAGGCTGAAAATGTTCCGGAGCTGACTGGCGGAGAAGCACTGCCCAGTGGCACCGAAAATAGTTTACCGGATGATCTTTTTTAAATTTTTAGGATTATGAACTGTTAAACAGGCTGGGAAATTTGATGAAATTGAATTGGCAAGAAATCGACACTGTCCTCCTGGATATGGATGGGACTCTGCTCGACCTGCATTTCGATAATTTTTTCTGGCTGCATCACCTGCCAAAACGCTACGCTGAAGAGAACAACACCTCGATTGATCTTGTTATTGACGATATTCGACAGCTTATGCGTGATCATCAGGGTACCCTCAACTGGTATTGCACGGATTTCTGGTCTCGAGAACTCAATTTGGATATCGTCAAACTCAAACATGAAATCAGCCACCTTATTGGCGAGCGCCCGTTTGTGCGACCATTTCTCGAAACCTTGGGTCTACACAATAAACACCGCGTGTTAGTCACCAATGCTCATCGCAGCACTGTGGAAATAAAGTTTGCCCTAACCGGTATAAATAATCTGTTGGACTCGGTTATCTCCTCTCATGACTACGGGCAACCTAAAGAGGACCAGAGGTTCTGGCAGCGCCTGCAAGAGTCTGTGGGTTTTGATCCCCAGCGCACCGTATTTATTGATGATTCAGAAGCCATTCTGCAATCCGCGCAACAATACGGTATTCAACATCTACTCTGTATAGAGAAGCCCGACAGTAAGGGAGAGTCGCGCAGTTCCGAGAACTTTACGATGATCGACTCATTTGAACAGATTCTCAGCAGCGCTGACTGAGTAGAGGAAAAGAACAAATGGATAAGGTGCGAATCGATAAATGGCTGTGGGCAGCACGTTTTTATAAGACCCGTTCACTGGCAAAATCAGCTATCGAAAATGGCAAAGTCCATATTGATGGCAATAAATCAAAAGCCAGCCGACAGCTTGAAGTTGGCACAGTACTGGCTATTCGCCAGGGTTTTGATATTAAGACAGTAGAGGTAATCGCTCTGTCAGAACAGCGCCGCGGTGCCCCTGAAGCCATGCTGCTCTACAGCGAAACCCCTGAGAGTATTGAGCTGAGGGAAAAGGAGAGCGCTCAGCGCAAAGCGGCAAACAGCGCTGTAATCAGCGATGGAAGACCAAACAAAAAACAGCGCCGTCAAATTCATCGTTTTTTAAGTAATTAAGAAAAATTTCAGTACAATACGCGCCCTATGACAAACAACGACATTCCCCAAGGCAGTTCACAAGACCGCCCTCAAGACAATCTCCAGGACAGCCTGCAACGCTTCCTGTTTGATGGCACTGATATCCGTGGTGAGGTAACCACCCTGTCAGCGAGCTATCAAGAGCTACTCAAGAATCAACAATACCCACCCCAGGTAGCCCTGCTATTTGGTGAGTTTATCGCTGCTGCCAGTCTTCTCAGCACAGTTTTGAAAGGCTCTGGGATGATTACTATTCAGGCGCGCGGCGATGGTCCAATCACCACTGTGATGGCTGAATGCTCACAGGGCAACAAACTGCGTGGTATTGTGCGTGGAGACTTCGACAATCTTAAGGGCATCAACAGCCTGCAAGAACTGCTCGGCACTGCCACCCTGGCTATTACTATAGAACCCGAAGGTAAAGAGCGCTATCAGGGTGTAGTTGCATTGGATGGCAAAGATCTCAGCCAGTGTCTGGAGTTCTACTTCTACCAATCTGAACAGCTGCCGACCAAAATTAAATTAGCTGCAAATACGCAGTCCGCATCTGGAATGCTAATCCAGCAGCTGCCTTCATCTGCTGATGCAGAGAAAAGTGCCGATGACTGGCAAGATATCTCAGTACTGTTTGAAACACTTTCAAGTGCCGAACAACTCGATCTCTCTCATAATGACCAGTTATATCGACTATTTCATGAACAACAATTGCGCCTATTCGACGCACAACCAATGCGCTTTTCCTGTAGCTGCTCCAGACAGCGAACCGAGTCGGCACTGATCTCTCTCGGACGTGAAGAAGTGGTGGAGATGTCAGTAGAACAGGGGCTTATCATGATTACCTGTGAATTTTGTTCACAGCAATATAGATTCACTGCAGGAGATATTTCCGAATTATTTGATCCACCAAATATTCCGCTACACTAACCTCTACAACAATAGTTTTAGCAGGGAAGAATTTCAGTGCCAGCCATATATTAGGAAAATTTATCTGGCATAATTAACAAGCTAATGGAAAAAGCATCCATTTATTTTCGTTCACCTTAGGAAGAGAGGAAGAAAATGACCGAAGTAGTAGTCCACACCAACCCTAGCTCAGCCGAGCTTATTGAAACAGCCATTATGCGCGGCGAGGGGCATCTCTCAGATACAGGTGCATTTTTAGCCATCACCGGCAAACGCAC
>Ga0206125_10004268_pt1 | contig 12875 bp, 7 predicted proteins | sample Helgoland_Spring_4_FD_148598 | JGI IMG/M metagenome (GOLD analysis project Ga0206125, IMG submission 148598) | Pelagic subsurface seawater microbial communities from Kabeltonne, Helgoland, North Sea - Helgoland_Spring_Bloom_20160331_1 | ecosystem: Environmental > Aquatic > Marine > Epipelagic ... | reverse complement strand
AAAAGAGCTAAAGGTTTGAAAGTAACTCGTAGAAAAGCTAAAGGTAAATTAGCAAAAACTCTACGGAAGAGAGCAAAAAGTATGAAGAAGAGAAAAGGTATGGGACTTAGTGAGTCTTTAAAGTTAGAAGAGTTAGTAGGAAAACCTATTACAGAAGCTCAGTTCGATGAAGCAGCTGGTGAAAAGGATGCTTGTTATCATAAAGTAAAAGCTCGTTACGATGTATGGCCGTCTGCTTATGCGAGTGGTGCTTTGGTTAAGTGTCGTAAAGCTGGTGCTAAAAATTGGGGTAACAAATCTAAAAAAGAAAATGTATCTGAATCATATGACTTATGGACAGAAGATGGTTCATTTGGATACACAATGACAGGTTTGATAGAAGCTGAATACCAAGGTCGTAAAGTTAAACTTGGTAAACCAATGCAAGGTGATACTAAAAAATTTAAAGTATATGTTAAGAATGACAAGGGTAATGTGGTCAAAGTAAACTTTGGTCATGGTGGTAGTTCTGCTAAAGGTAAAACAATGAAGATTAGAAAGTCTAATCCTAAAGCTCGTAAATCTTTTAGAGCAAGACATAATTGTGATAATCCAGGACCTCGTCATAAGGCTCGCTATTGGAGTTGTAAAAAATGGTAAAACTAAAAGACTTATTAACAGAAGGTGTTATGGATCAAGGTATTCTTAAAGCAGTATTTCTTGCTGGAGGACCTGGTAGTGGTAAATCATTTGTTGCTGGTGAGTTATTTGGAATACCGAAGAAAATAAATGTTTCTGCTTTTGGTTTAAAGATGGTAAATCAAGATAGTGAATTAGAAAGAATGTTAAAGAAATATGGATTTGGTTTAGATTTGGATGATATGCCAGAAGAACTATTTAAACAACTTACAGATCCTGATTATGAAGATTATAGTGGATTACGAGGAAGAGCTAAAGAACTAACCAAAGATAGACAGAAAATGTATATGAATGGTAGGTTAGGAATGATTATAGATGGTACAGGTCATAACTATCAGAAAATAGTAAAACGAAAAAAAGAATTAGAAGAAATCGGATATGATTGTTATATGGTATTCGTTCATACTGATTTAGATATAGCTCAAAAAAGAAACATGGAAAGACCAAGAAAACTTAATCCTGAAATTGTAGAGACTGGATGGAATGAAGTTCAAAAAAATAAAATATACTTTCAAGGTCTTTTTGGAAACGCTAACTTTATGATGATAGATAATTCAAATACCTTAAGTCCAAAACAGGCAACCAAAAAATTTAACATGTTAGTTAAAAAAGGTATTGGTTCTTTTATTAAAAAACCAGTTAAAAACTACCGAGGTAAAAAATGGGTAGAAAGGCAGCTTATACTTAAGGGATTAAAATGATAAGCCTTATAAAATTATTAGAACAGAAATATAAAGAGTGTCCACCATCAACACAAGACATTGAACTTAATACTAAAAACAGAGATGCTACTGTAAAAGATTATAATTATGGTCCTCTTAATGTAGATGAGCCTGGTGATTATTGGAAAAAGGTTGCTGATAAATGGAATACTACAGAAGAAGCAGCTAAAACATCTTTGTGCGCTAATTGTACAGCATTTGATATTTCACCTAGAATGTTAGAATGTATGCCTGGTGAAACTTCAGACGATGATGGAGCTTTAGGATATTGTTGGATGCATCATTTTAAGTGTCATTCTGCTAGAGCTTGTCATACTTGGGCTAAAGGTGGTCCTATAAAAGACGATAAGATTTCTTACATTTGGGGTAAGAAAGCCTTTGGTGGTAAAGATAAAGATGATTAAGTTATTAAACTTACTTAATGAAAGAATTGTCTTGGATATTAAACCAGGAGATGTTATATTAGGGGGTAGATTTAAAAACAAAAGAATAGTTGTTAAGTCTATTGGAAAAGATAAACATGGAATGCCAACAATAAACGGAAGAAAAGTTGTGAATTTTAGAATTGCCCCAAAAAATGAAATAAAAGAAAGAGTAGACTTTCATGATACGGCACAACAAATAGTAAAGAAAGCTGGATTAAAATCAAAAGTTGTATTTTCTAAACGAGGTGGAAATAAAGCTGATTATAATGTAGATACCGATACTATTTATATAAGTCCAACATCAGATTACAAAGATTTTTTAGTTACAGTATTTCACGAGATAGACCATGCTAAAGATGCTCAAAAGCTTGGTAAGAAAAAATATAAACAAAGATACGAACTAGAAATGAATAAAGCTGTTGATAAGGGTGGAGATGCTCATGATGATAACTACTTTGAAAAGAAAGCAGAAAAGTTTGGTCGTAAAATGGCAAAAGATTATTTAAGGATTAATAAGAAGAATATATATAAGTGAAAAAATTAGGTTTAGATGCCTCAACAACTACAGTAGGATATGCTTTTGTTGACGGCAAAGAAGTTATAGATTTGGGATTCATTCCCATTAATAAAGAAACAACTATCAGAGATAAAGTTCAATTGACATTAGATGTCATAACGGAGTTAGATCCGTTTGACCAAATTGAAAAGATATACATAGAAGATAGTTTGTCTGGTTTTATGCGTGGTAGAACATCACAACAAACAATAATAAAGTTAGCAAAGTTCAATGCAGTATTGGTATATTGTTTAGAGTTTGCTTACGGAGAGATAGTAGATGGTGTCAATCCAATGACAGCAAGAAAACATCTCTTTGGTAAAGCTCGTAAACAAGGGATATCAGCAAAAGATTTTGTAAAAAAAGAAATAAATTGCTTGTATTCTTTAGAAGAATATGTTAAATTAACTAAAACAGGATTATGGGATAAACGGAATATGGATGCTTACGATGCTCTAGTCTGTGCCTTATATGAATAAATTAGTTTACTTATTAGAACGAACATTAAATAGTAGAAGTAAGAAACTAACCAAAGTAGATGAGTATATGTTTTACTCACCTTTTGTTAGTCATTACAAACCTAAATTACAGGTCAACATAGAATCACAGAAGTGGCATTGTTGGGTTAGTAATCAAGGTGGACATTCTATTTACTCACTATTTAAGAAGATAAATGCTGATACTCGGTATTTTACTGAACTTAAGGATTTGGTGTTTACACCATCTAGGTCAGATAATAAAACCGAGTCTAAGATTATTGTATCTTTACCAAGAGATTTTTTACCACTTTGGGTAATGAACAAATCTTTATATAGAAATCAAGCAAAATCGTTTCTACATAAAAGAGATATCACCGATGTTGATATAAAAAAATACAAGATAGGATTTTGTGATTCTGGTTTATACGAGGGTAGAATAATAATACCAAGTTATGATGACAAAGGATTACTTAATTACTTTGTTGGTCGTTCTTTCGTTGGTGAAAAAATGAAATATAAAAATCCAAATGTATCACGAGATATAATTCCATTTGATTGGTATATCGCTTGGTCAAAACCAATCGTGTTATGTGAGGGTGTATTTGATGCTATATCAATTAGGTCAAACGCTATACCAATGTTAAGTAAGAAACCATCAAAAAGTTTATTACAAAAGATTTTTGAAAAAAATGTTAAGACAATTTATATTGCTCTTGATGATGATGCAAAGAAAGATGCTTATAATATGTCAGAGTTCTTTAAGGATTTTGGAATAGATAGTAAAGTAGTAAAATTACCTAAAGATCAAGACCCGAATGATTTGGGTTGGAAAAAAATAACAACATTAATAAACTCAACCGAGTCGGCTAGTTTTAGTGACTCGATACAGGCTAAGTTATATGGATAAGAAAATAAAGAAAATTGCTCATTTAGCAGATATTCACATTAGAAAACTACATCGGTTTGTAGAATACAGAGATGTGTTCAATAGATTATATAAAAAACTTAAAGAAGTTAAACCTGATGTAATTTATATTGGTGGGGATGTTGTACATGGAAAACTTGACACATCACCTGAAGAAATAAGATTGTTAGCAGACTTTTTTTTAAGTCTAAGTGAAATATGCACTACTGTCGTTATACCTGGTAATCATGATTGTAATCTTAATAATAAATCTCGTGAGGATGTTCTTTCTCCTGTTGTTGATTTAGTACAACAGATAAATCCTAATTTATTATATTGGAAAAAAACTGGTGTATACGAGTTGGGTGGGTGTCATTTTGGATTACTTTCTGTATTTGATATTACAAAAGACAATAAACCAAATGTAAGAAACTTACCAAAAGCTAAAGATATCAAAGGTAAGAACAAGATAGCTCTTTATCATGGCTCAGTTGGGACATTCGAAGTGGATACTGGTTTAAAGATGAGCGATGAATCTATTGGTGTTCAAGATTTTAATGGTTATGATATGGTTCTTTTAGGTGATATACATAAGAGGCAATTTTTAAATAAAGAAGAAACAATTGGTTATTGTGGTTCACTAATACAACAAAATTTTGCTGAAGCACCAGAACATGGATTTTTACTTTGGGATGTCGATACAAGAAAATCAGAGTTTATTCAGATAGAAAATGATTATGGGTATAAGACTATTCGTGTAGAAGATAGTAAAGTAAAAAGTAAAATGTCATTTGTTCCACGATTTGGTAATCTAAAAGTAAAACACCGTAATACTCCTGTAGAAAAACTTCGTTTGATTGAAATGAATTTACGAAAAAAATATTCAGAAATTAAGGCAATACAATTTGAGAAAATGGATTCTATTGATAACAGATTAAATGAATCTTCAACTAAGATATCTATTGAAGATATTCATGACTTAAAGGTTCAAAATAATCTTATACAAAAGGTAGCTAAATTAAATAATCCAGGAATAGATGATAAAACTCTACAAAGATTATTTGATATAAATGAATTTACCAACTCATCGGTTGGTATGAAAAACGACCTACCAAGAAATATAGATTGGAAACTTAAGTATATTGAGTTTGATAATATGTTTAGTTATGGTAAAAAAAATAAGATTGATTTTACTAAACTAAATGGTGTTGTTGGTGTTGTTGCTCCAAATCATAGTGGTAAATCAGCACTTATCGATATTATTGCTTACACTATATTCGATACTTGTAGTAGGACATTTAAAGCTATAGAAGTCCTAAACAACAAGTCAAAAAACTTTGAGGTAAAACTATCCTTAGAAGTAAATGGTGTAGATTATATTATACATAGAACTGGTATATTAAAAGAAAGAACAAAACGTAAAACAGGAGAAGTCAGAAGATTGTGTCCTGTTGCTGTTAAGTTTTATGTAGAAGAGAATGGTGAATTGATTGACCTTAGTGGAGCAGCTCGTAGTAACTCACAATATGGAAGTGGTACTAATGAAGAAATACGAAAAATATTAGGAACATTTGATGACTTTATTCTTACATCGCTTTCTCTTCAAGATAATGGACAAAATTTTATTGAAAAAAAACAAAGTGAAAGAAAAAAGATTTTATCTCAGTTTATGGGCATTGACCTATTTGAAAAACTTCATGATATAGCTCGTGATGATGTATCTGATGAAAAGGCTTATCTAAAAAGAATCAAAGAGAAGAGAGTCTTTGAAGTTATGGGTAGAATAGAGCAAAAACTAAATGATTTAGAAGAATCTAAATTAGAAGTAGAAAAGACAATAGAACCTGTGCAAACAGGCATAGAAGACTTTAAATCAAAAATAGATGAATTAAAACCAAAGTTAAAAGATGTTGATGATATAAAAGAGTTAGATTTTAAACAATTAATTTTTGATAATGAACAAGAATTAGAAGAACAACAGACTATACTTGCTTCCGAAAATGAATATAGAGAAAATCTTAGACCTTTATATAATCAAGTATTTGATAAAATAAAAGGATTTGATGAAGAACAACTAAACAATGATTATTTAGATTTTAAAAATGTAATAGAACTAAAGTCTAAACAAGAAGGTCAGATAAAACTAATAGATGGTAATATAGACAACTTAAAAACAAAACTATCAGAGTTAGAAAAATACAAGTATGATGAGAATTGTGATTTTTGTTTAGAAAATGGCGACCAACAAATCAAACAGAAAAAAGATTGTGAAACTCTTTTAGTTAAACAAAAAGAAGAGATGAAAAAAATAATGTCTCAACATGATTTAACGATGATTGATTATGGTAGATTAGAGAATATAGAAGAAGAAAAACAAAAGTATGATGACTTAAAAGACGACCTTAAACAAGTTGAAGGTGATGCTTACAAAACACATGCTAAGATAAAAGAGTTAGAACTTTCTGTAGAACAAGTACAATCTAGTTTAAAAAAGATTATGAAAGACCAAGAGTTATTTTTAGATAATGCTTCAGCAATTGCTTATAATCGTAATATATCCCATAAAATAAATAAGTACGAAAACCAAGTTAGAATAGGTAGTGAAATACTAGTAGAACATAAAAAAGAATTAAAAAAAATAGAATCAGATATTCTTATTGAAGAAACAAATAAAAAAAATCTTGGTGAAGAAATTAAAGACCTTGTAGAAGCAGAACAAAAAGTTGCTGACTATGAAGTGTATCTTCGATTGGTAAGTAGTGATGGTATTCCTCAGTTAATTATAAACGATGCTTTACCGATAATCGAGAACGAAGTAAATGCCGTATTAGACCATATGATGGCTGGTTTTCAGTTAGGTATCACAAGTGAAGATAAAAGTATAAATTTGTATATACGATATGACGACCAAGAATGGCCTTTAAATCTCTCATCTGGTATGGAAAAGTTTGTTTCCTCACTCGCTCTTCGAGTTGGTCTAATCAATGTCTCTAATCTTCCATGTCCTAACTTTCTCGTTATAGACGAGGGGTTTGGAACACTCGATACGGATAATCTTTCAAACATGAAAGGTGCTTTTGAGTATCTAAAAACAAGATTTGATTCAGTCTTTATTATATCTCATTTGGATACAATCAAAGACTTCATGGATTACCTACTACCTGTTAATGTAGGTGATGATGGATTTTCTAAGGTTATTTATAATTAACGATTAGTTCTTAACACATTTCTTGGTTTAGAAGTTTCTCTTTTTAAACCAAGTATGTGTTGATTTAATACAGCACTCATAGTAGTGCTTTCATCCCTAACATACAATCTAAACCATTCCATTAGTGTTTCATCTATTGTAAAAGAATATTTTTTTTTCATACCGATAATCCCCATACCTTATAGGTATAAATATCGTTTATAAATTATTTTGTAAATATTTATTAATGATATGGCAGAACTATATAGTCAAGTATTAGACCTCAAAGAAAAGGATGTATTTCTAGAAACAGAAATAAATGACACTAGATACTTTAGTGTCACTGGAATACCATCTACATTAAGTTACGGAAAACATCCTTTTTCGATAACATTTAACGATCCCGAAGGACAACCACTTCTTAAAAATCTATCTAATATTGTTTTCGAGTTTGTTGATTCTCGTGGTACTGTAGTATTTTCTGATTTATTGGATATAGAAGAACTTAGTGGTGCTGGTAATGGGGTTTTGTGGATAAAGAAAGATCCTTTAAGAACAGCAGATGAGATTGCTGATGGTCCTGTTTATCTTTATGTAATGGGTGAGTTAGGTGGAGATGATATACCAGAACAATGGAAGGGTATTTATAACGTAAGAAGTACATTTCTTTTTGATGCTAGAAAAGACTTTCCTAATACTTCTAATTTAGTATTAAAAAATACATCGGCTATACAAACAAATTTAAATATTTCAGAAAGTATAGAGTTTGATACTACCGATAGTGTATTTAAAAGAAGTTTTATAAATGTATCTTTAACTAATTTAGATACAGATGGTGGTAAAATAGAATCTGTAGAATTAGCATACAATGAACAATCAGCTTCTAATGATGAATATGAAATTATAACAAGATATCCACTTACAAGTGGTTCATATGAGATAACAGACCAAACAAAAACATCTGGTCTAAATCCAATAACAAATACTTCTAAAATAATAACACCAAAACAATTTAGACGAAATACATCAGTTAGGTTTAGATTAAGATTTGTAAATCCCGTTGGACAATTAGCTCAATATTTAAATGAAGATAGACAAGGTGAGATAGTAGAAGTTACTTCCTCTTTTATAACATTTGAAGGTTCTCCTCATATTATTGAACAAGAAGATAACTTACTTAAAGGTTCAATGTATACAGGTAATGCTGTTGGTAAAGGATTTGAACAATCTGGTAAAAATAGTGCTTATCTAAAAACAGTAGATTACGATGGGTTCATAAGTGCTAGTGTTGGTAGTGGTAGTGCTGGTATCATGTTCTTTAGTGGTTCAGTTTTACCTGATAATGGTGATAGCTATGATGGAGTTGGTTTAGAACTTCATGGTGGAAAAGGTAGTGGTTCTTTTAGATTTAGAACTAATCCAAGTTTATTAGAAATACAAGCCAATACATTTTTTGTAGGTTCTGAGACTAGCCAATTTATAAGTGGTTCTGGTGGTAGTATAGAAATAAGTTCATCTGATTTTCATTTAACTCCTGAAGGTAATGTAACTGCTTCAGCTATATTATTGGGTAAAAAATCAGAAGGTCAATTTTTACAATTTATAGATGATACCTTAACTGTTCAAGGAACTATTACAGCAAATAGTATTAGAACACCGGCAACTATTGCTGGTTCACCATCAACGGATGCTAATGCTAGTTCAAGTATAACTGTTGATGGATTTGCTACATTTAAATCTGCTTCTATAGGTGGATTTATAATAAATCCAACTCAGATTAGGTCTACAGAAAGTTCTTTAATACTTAACTCTGATGGTAGAATAACTGGTTCTGCTGTATTATTTGGTAATAAAGGTGACGGTCAATTTTTAGAATTTTCAGATGATACATTGACTGTTCAAGGAGATATTACTGCTAATAATATCAGAACTCCCGCAACTATTGCTGGTACACCATCAACGGATGCTAATGCTTCTGCTTCTATAAACACTCAAGGTTTTGCTAAATTTGTTTCTGCTTCTATTGGTGGGTTTGATGTAGGTGAAGGTGGATTTACTTTAGGTGGTTCTAATGTCAGTATAGATTCTACTAATAAAGTCATATCAATAAATAATTCCACATTTGGAAATACAGGAATACAATTAGATTTTAATGGAGGAACTCCAAGAGCATTTATAGGAAAATCAGGCGGAGAGTTTATTAAATTTGATGGCTCTTCTATTAACATAAGTTCATCTGCTTTCTTTATCGGTGGTGGTGGTCAATTCATAAGTGGTGCTAATCAAAACATAGAAATAAGTTCATCGGCATTTCATTTAGATCCAAGAAACAATATATTAGTAATAAGTGGTACTATTAATGCTAATGCGGGTAATATTGGAGACTTTCAAATTATAGATGGAAAAATTAGTGGTAGTAATATTACTTTTGATGCTAATCGTTCACAGATATTTAAAACAGACCAAGGACCTGGTTCAGATACAAGTGCTGCATTTAATCAATTAAGAGATGAATATTATATAGATTTTACTCCAAGTGCTAGTAATGACTTACCTGGTACAGACTATTATATTAAAATGGGTCCTAACTTTATGGTTGATAAGAGTGGTATTCTTATCGCTAGTGGTGGTTTATTTGAGGGTACGATAAGTGCTAGTGCGGGTTCAATTGGTGGATTTTTAATAGAATCATCTTCTATTCGCTCAAAAGGTGGAACTACTTTTATATCTGGATCTCCATCTAGTGCGGACTTTTTTATTAAAAGTCCTAACTTTAATATAAAGGGTAGTGGTAACATAACCGGTTCTAGTGTGTTGTTTACTGGCGGAAAAATTGGTGGTTTCACATTAGATAACCATAGTTTAACCACAACTGGTGTTGAAATTAATGATTCAACACAAAATATTTTTATTAGTTCAAGTGCTTTCAAAGTTGATCATACAGGAAATATAACAGGTTCACAAGTTCTTTTTACTGGTGGTAAAATTGCTGGTTTTGATATAAATGGAACTAAATTACAACAAGATGGTTCATTTCATTTGGATGGGAATACTTCGGCTGATTTCTTTATATCAGCATCTAATTTTCAAGTTACACCAAGTGGTGATATAACTGGTTCAAGTGCTTTATTTGATGGGAATACTACAATAGGTGGTACTCTTACTGTAAATGGAACTGGTGAAATTGCTGGATTTGGATTAACTCAAAACGCTATCTCAAGTTCAAATAATAAATTAATATTAAAGTCAAATGGACAAATTACAGGATCTGATGTAATATTTACTGGCGGAAAAATTGCTGATTTTTCTATAACTTCAACTCAGATAAGTGATTCTGATGGGGAATTAATATTAAAATCAAATGGACAAATAACAGCATCTGCTGCTAATATCATAGGTAAAGTAACTAGTACCGCTGGTGCTATTGGTGGTTTTACTTTAGAAGATAATAAAATTAAAAGTTTAAATAGTGCTATAGAATTAAATAGTACTCTTGCTGGTTTATTTATAAAAGACGGTGGTGGTACAGATAGAGTAATAGTAAAATCTGGTTCATTAGGAACTGTTGGTGGTGGTACACAATACATAAAAAATCAAAGTTTTGAAGATGATTCTATATCCGCTGGTAGAAATTTTGTATCAACAATAAATAGTTGGTCTTTTTCCGAAGGTGGTGGAGTAAACATAAGTTTAACAGATAGAAGTAGTTATCCTGATGATGAAAAAGCTGTAAGTGGTGATGTAACTTTAGATGTTGTAGTACCTGCTGGAAGTGGTAATTATTCATCACCTAACACATATGAGATATCTCAAGTAATAACAGCATCTATTGCTCAAGGGGATACACTTTCATTTAGCTCAGTTGCTCGTTTTAGTTCATCATTTGGTGGTAGAGGAAAAGACAGAGCATTAGGTCCTCAATACTTTAGATTGGAATATAGTGGTTCAGGTACTAATGGGTTTGTCCCCTTTTTACCAGAAAACGAGTATACTGCTTCTAATGGATATGGAGAATACTTTTTAGGTAGTGGTCAATATAGTAGTTTTGGTGCATCAGCTGATTTACCTAGTGCTGCTCAATTTCTTAGATTAGTATTAACTGGTTCTATAAATGATGATACTGGATTTACAATAGAAAAACCTCTTTTTGCTGGTGATAAAGGAACTGTTAATTCTGATTTAAAAGGTAAAAAATTTACAAAAACTGTCTTGGGAAGTACTACTGCTGAATTTCCTGAAACAGAAATAACATTTGATAATTTCTCTGTAAGAAGTAATACAAGACGAGTAGAGTTAACTGAAGATGGGTTATTGATTTATAACTCCGAGGATAGTTTCTTTAAGATGTCTGGTGCTGGTATAGAAATTAAAGGTGGTAGTGGTGTAGCTAGTTTTGGTTCTTCTATTAATAGAGAATCTTTTACAAATGATAGTCAAGTCGCTGGAACACTTGGAGCTCCTGCACTACAAGCTTATCAAGCAGATCCTAATGATATAGGAACGGTTGCCTCTGATGGTAATGTAGCAGAATATGCTAAGGGTAATCATGTTCATAGATTAACTTTTTCTACATTAAATACTATTTTAGGTTCTAATACTATAACAAATGGTATATGGAATAGTGGATTTGGTTCAACAGCTGGTGCTTCAATTAGTGGTTCGTTTACTGCTCCAAGTTCTTCTTTTTCTACAAGAACTACAAATTTAGAAACTGCTAGTGGATCATTTTCATCTCGTGTTACAACGTTAGAAGGATTAGATACGGATGATGATTTAAACTTTGCTGGAGATAGTGGAACTGGTACAATAGACTTTGATTCTGAAACATTTACCATTGCTGGTGGTGGTGGAATGTCAAGTGTTGCTAGTGGTAATTCTATAACACTTAATTTAGATACTGGAATATTAAGTTCATCTGCTCAAATATCTTCTAATATTAGTGGTTCTTTTACTGCTCCAAGTTCTTCTTTTTCAACAAGGACTGCAGATTTAGAATCAGCAAGTGGTTCATTTAGTTCAAGGGTAACTACATTAGAAGCTCAAGACATTGATGATGATTTAAACTTTGCTGGAGATAGTGGAACTGGTACAATAGACTTTGATTCTGAAACTTTAACAATTGCTGGTGTAGGTGGTGGGTTATCAAGTACAGCAAGTGGTAACTCGGTTACTTTTAATTTAAGTAGTGGTATACTAAGTTCATCATCTCAAATTAATTCACAAATTAGTGGTTCATTAGGACCTAATGCTTCAGTTATTCGTGGATTAACTAATACTAGAATTAGTGGTTCATTAGGACCTAATGCTTCAGTTATTCGTGGATTAACTAATACTAGAATTAGTGGTTCTTTAGGAACTAATGCTACATTTATACGAGGTCTAACGGAAGTTGGTGTTAGTGGTTCGTTTACTGCTCCAAGTTCTTCTTTTTCAACTCGTGTTACAGATTTAAAAAGTGCCAGTGGTTCATTTTCTTCTCGTGTTACAACTTTAGAAGGTCAAGATATAGACGATGACTTAACCATTGCTGGAGATAGTGGTGGAAACTTATCCATTAATATGGATAGTGAAACACTTACTATTGCTGGTGGAACTGGTGTAACTACAAGTGGTAATACTAACACTATAACTATTGATTCTAACGATTCGGAAATTGTCCATGATAACTTAAGTGGGTTTGTTGCTAACGAACACATTGACCACTCAAGTGTTTCTGTAATCGCTGGTAGTGGTTTAACAGGTGGTGGAACGATAGCGGCTAACAGAACTCTTGACATTGGTGCTGGAACAGGTGTTACTGTAAATGCTAACGATGTAGCTATTGGACAGGCAGTTGCAACATCTGATAATGTCACATTTGGTAGTGTGACTACAACAGGAAACATAAGTGGTTCATCAACCTCGACTGGTTCGTTTGGTTCGGT